>JREQ01005758.1_pt3 | contig 15556 bp, 13 predicted proteins | sample 210151 | NCBI WGS metagenome assembly JREQ01 (sample SAMN03019617, study PRJNA260268) | marine sediment metagenome | biome: Marine; feature: Sediment; material: Clay; isolation source: clay from marine sediments 31 meters below sea floor depth collected from... | place: New Zealand: Canterbury... | reverse complement strand
GATAAACCCGCCCCCTACCTCTAAATAGTAGAGTTCTTATAAAAAACATTAGGAGGTAACAAAAAAATGAAGATAGGAATAATCTCTGATACTCATGATAACTTACCTCAGATAAAAAAAGCAGTAGAAATTTTCAACCGGGAAAAAGTTGAACTGGTCTTGCATGCCGGCGATTTCGTCTCTCCTTTTACTTTCTTAGAATTTAAAAAATTAAACTGCCCTTTAAAAGGAGTATTCGGCAATAATGATGGAGATAAACTGTATCTTCAAGAAAAATTTAAAGGAATTGGAGAGCTTTATCCTGACTCTTATCAGACTACTCTAAATCATAAAAATATCATTATACTACACGAAGAAAAACTAATAGATGCCCTGGCAGAGAGTCAAAAATATGAGGTGATCATCTATGGCCATGCCCACCATACTGATTTACGTAAGATCGGAAAGACTATCATTATAAATCCAGGGGAATGTGGGGGTTGGCTCACCAAGAAAAGCACCATCGCCTTATTGGACCTGGAAACTTTAGAGGCAAAGATCATAAACATAGCGAATAGCTAATTTCGTATATCGTATATCGTGAAGAAAATAGAAGTCAGAATAGAATCGTAGCGCGGATCGAGTATTGCGTATTACGCTTGTAGGGGCTCGATTCATCGAGCCCGCTAGAAAAATTACCAAAAAACTCGGGGCGGATAAATCCACCCCCTACCTCTAATACTAACAGTCTAATCGAATAGCAAGTAGGGGTGTGTTGCAATACACCCCTACAATAACCGAAACTGATTGTCTCAATCTAAAAACTAAAAACGATAAACCTATTATTCTGTACTAACGACTATTCACTATTCACTATCGACTAATCTTATTCTCTCTCGCTCATCTCTTCTAACAACTTCAGAGTCTGTTCCAGTTTCTGCAGTTCTTCTCCATATTTGCCCCAATTGCCTTCTCGGGCATATTCCTGAGCTTTCTCGTAATATTCCCCCGCTTCTTTAATCAAATCCTTAAGATCTTTTTCTTCACCGGTAATTACGATTTCCCTTCCCTCAAAAGCCCGGACAAAGAGTTTCTCTAAAGCATCTCCTAAATCTTTTCCTATCATTACATCGGAACCATTGGAAACGATTACTCTCTTTAGTTCGGGTATCTCACCCTTTTCTGCCCGCAAATACAGAGGCTCAACATAAAGAATCGATTCTTCTATAGGAATTACCAATAGATTTCCTCTAATAACTGTAGAGCCCTTCTGCCCCCACAGAGTCAACTGCTGAGAAATTTCCGAATCCTGATCAATCCGTGCCTCAATCTGCATCGGACCATAAATCAGTTTTTCCTTGGGGAATTTATAGACTATTAAATTTCCATATTCTGGCTGGTCATTCTTAGCTGCCAGCCAAGCTATCATATTGTTCTTCATAGATGGAGTAAAGGGAGTCATCAAAATAAATTCTTCCCTCTCGTGGTCCGGGAGTTTAGTAATAATATAATAGGGTTCCATCTTAATCTCATCTTCCGCGTACACTTCATTAGGAATACTCCAGTAATCTTCCTTATTATAAAATACGTCAGGATCCATCATATGGTAGGTAGAATAAAGCTCAGCCTGTATCTGGAAGAGGTCTTTAGGATAACGGATATGTTCCTTTAAATCTCCCGGCATCTGGTCAAAACTCTTAAACAGTTGTGGGAATATATTCTTATAGACCTTGATCAAGGGGTCTTTCTGATCCACTATATAAAAATCCATAGTACCATTGTAGGCATCAATTATCACCTTGACCGAATTTCTAATATAATTGAAGTAACCCATAATAGGAGTAGAATAAGGATAATTACTAGATATAGTATAAGCATCCTGTATCCAGAACAGTTTTCCTTCTTTGGAAACCACTATATAAGGATCTTTGTCATAACTCAAGAAAGGAGCTACTTTCTTAACTCTCTCCTGAATATTACGATTGATCATAATTCGACTCTCGGGAGTAAAATTAGCAGTGAGCAAAATCTGCGGATTAGAATATTTTATAGAAAACAGAATCCTTCTCCATAGAGAGGAGACCGGCATCCCACCATTACCGGCATAGGTACTGTAGACATTCTCATCTCCTTTAGGATAATCAAACTCTTTGGCTTTAGTCTTTACAATTACATAACCTTTGGTTATCTCTCCATAATAAATCTCTGGTCTTGTAATATCCAGATTTACACTGGAGACCGGAGGAATATCTTTAATCAACAGATATGGGAGGCCTTCTCCACTTATTTTATTAACCGGATTTACCACTACCCCATAGCCATGAGTATAAGTTAATACCTCATTTATCCAGGTCCTGGCTCGTTCTGGTATCTTGGCTGTATCTAATTCCCGGGGAGAGACCATCACCTGCTGATAATTTCCGTTAAAATAATAACGGTCCATATCTACGTTATAAAAATCATAATACAGCCGGATGGCCTGAATCTGTCTTAAAGTCTGTTTTATAGGTCTCCAATCCCAGAGCCTAATATTTCTAATAGTCTCATCATTTTTTTCAATATCTTCAAAGCTTATCTCTTCCTTTACGGGAAATTCCTCCTCCTTAATCTTATCTAAACCATATGCTAATCGGGTAGCCTCAATATTATTTAATATATAAGGTCTCTCCTTAGTGCTCTCATTGGGTAAGACTACCGCTCTCTGTATAATCTCGGGATAGACCCCTCCCAGCAAAATAGAGAGACCAATCAATACCACCAATCCCAAAAGCGGCAACTTCCAATTTTCTTTCCTTGCAGTTATAAAAAACAGCATTGCGCAAGCCAAAGCTAAAACCATTAAAATCCTCAAAGCAAAAAGATTGGCGTGAATTTCAGTATAGCCTGCCCCGAAGATAACCCCTCGAGCAGAGTAAAGAAGCTTATAGGCATTTAACCAATACTGCCAGGACTTTAAAATTAATATTAAGCCGATTAGCAAAGACAGGTGCACCTTGACCGGGGTTTCAATAACAAGTTTTTTATATTCATATTTTGCTGCTTTTTTAAGAACATAAATGGCACCCACTATGACAGTAATAAAGCTAAGAGCGAAAGATAACCAATTTCTAACAAATTCCCAGAAAGGCAGACTGAACATATAAAAACCGATATCCCGATTAAAGATAGGGTCAGTTATACCAAATGAAGTCCTATTTAAATAAATCAGAATCTTTTCCCAGTTGGCGCCTTCAGAGAATCCCATAAAGAGCGCTATAATCAGGGAAAACCAGAAAACAAATTTTTTATTTACCTGAATATTTTGCAGACTCTTATACAGTTGAATCTCTGGCCTTTCAAACTCATCCTGGCCTATCTCCACCTTAAACTCCGGAGCAAAACGCCGGGCATAAGAAAGATTTATAAAAGACAATACAAAAAAGATAGCTGCAAAAAACAGCATGACTACCCCTTTAGTCAACAATATCTTCCAAAAAACGGCAATATACTGCACTGACTTAAACCAGATTAAATCAATATAAATTGAGGCAATCGCACCCACAATTATTACAACTAATAAGATTATGCCAATAATTATCCATTTTAAATTTTTTACTTTATCCGCCATTTTTTCCCTCCAATTTTTATTTTTATATCTGTATTATATCATCCTGCACCTATATTGTAAAAAGGGAAACAAAAGTGCCAGGCACAAAATTTTCATTTTTTAAATAAATCCTGATAACTTAAAAGACCATAGAGTGATTCTGCACTCTTTACTGCTTTTACTATCGCCCTGGCCATAACTTCAGCAGCAACAGCCCCTACCACATTTACCCCTACCTCTACTTCACTAGTGGCCATGCAAAAGATAGTATCTCCGTCAAACATAGTATGAGCCGGACTGATAGTTCTTCCGTAACCATCCTGGGCCATCATCGCCACCTTAGTTGCCTCTGCTTTGGTTAATTTTGCATTAGTAGCTATTGCCCCTATGGTGGTATTTTTTGAAAAATCACTTCCACCTCCTTGAGGTAAACTTTTTAGAAGGGACATAGTATTAACAAATCCTTTTTTATCCTCAGTTAAAACCCCGGCAATAATCTCTCCACTTTTTGGGTCTATTACATCTCCAAAACAGTTCACCGCCACTATGGCTCCTATTATTAGCTCTTGAGACTTAAAACTGGCGGTACCCAGACCGCTCTTCATACAATAAACCTCTCCTAAGATCTTTCCTACGGTCGCTCCAGCTCCAGCTCCAACATTCCCCTGCCTGACCTCCTCTTCACTGGCCTTAAGGCAGGCATCATATCCCATCTTAGCATCAGGTCTAACCTTATAATCACCTACCCCTAGATCAAAGAGCACCGCTCCCGGAACGATAGGAACTTTGGTTAACACGGCATCTAAACCTATCCCTCTTTCTTCTAAATACTTCATCACTCCCGATGCTCCATCCAGTCCGAAGGCACTCCCTCCACTAAGATAGATAGCCTGAACCTGATTCACCAGATTTAACGGATTTAATAAGTCAGTCTCTCGTGTACCTGGAGCTCCTCCTCGCACATCTACTCCCGCTACTGCTCCTTTCTCATAGATAACTACTGTACAGCCAGTCCCGGCCTTTAAATCCTGACTGTGCCCTACTTTTATCCCTGGTATATCTATAATGGTATCTTTTAAAACTTTAGATTTCCCCTTATTTTCCATCTCTCATACTCCTTATCTTTAAGAATTTCTTATTTCAATCTTCCCTCTAATCTCTTTTTCTACATTATAACCTATTCTATTATTCAATAAAATAAATAAAAAACCCTATTTTTCTGTAGGAACGTATTGCCATATACTCTTTTAAGTAGTGTAGTGGTCGAATTTATTCAACCCGTATGAATACTGAGCAGATAAATCCACCCTCTTTCAGGAATAAGAATTATGAAAAAATAGTTAACAGGAAAGCCTTATATTATAAAGGCTCTGAGGAGGATTACGAAAAAACGTTATTATTTAACAAGTTTTTAATCGAGCTATACTTTACCCCTCAAAAAACGCTCTTTTTTGAGCAAAATTTCACTCCTTTAAAATCTGGAAGTGCCTATTTATAATGGTTTCGTGATTTCAGGGAGGCAAAAATACCCTAAAATTGGGGTACTAAATTGCCGATTTTTTAAAAATTCACACGTAAAAAAAGGTACTTTCCGTGCATATTTAGGGCATTCCTGAAGGGACATGCGTGCCGTATCCTTTGAGCGCTAAAACCCTTACATTTAAAGGGTTATATGTCATTGCGAGGGACAAAGCTACAAAGCAATCTCATACTTCCTTGTTTTAATGGGTGTTCCTCTTCAACTATGCCCTAACACATTATATTTGCTAAGTAAATAGCTGTTCTTATAATCCTTTTTATTATTATACATATACACCCTTTTTGATTCTATTTTAGTTTACTTCTTTTATCCTATTTTTTCCTAGCAATGGTGCATATGTATGTGAACTTATTCATAATTATATCACACTGCTTTGACTACAATATGGCAGAAATTATTGAAAAAATTATTATTTCTTTAATTTTTTTTAAATAACCCCTTAATAATACGATAAAAATTTTGAAAAATCCTTCTTTTTTTGATTAGAAGTTTTTAGTAGGCAGTTTAATAAAATTTATTCTCAGAGCTCTAATTTGCTTCATCGACTCCCAAATTTAGTGTTAAAAGACCATCAAGTTCTGCCTTTATTGTATCTCCTGATTTAATCTGGCCCACTCCTGAAGGTGTTCCCGTATAAATCAAATCTCCTCTTTCCAGGGTAAAGAAACGGGATAAATAGGCAATGATTTCGTTAATCCGGAATATCATATCCTTCGTATTTCCGTCCTGCCGTAATTCTCCATTTAACCATAGACGTAAGTTTAATTGATGAGGATCAACCACCTTTTCCCGGGGCAAGATTTTGGATATCGGTGCCGAAGTATCAAACCCTTTGGCAATACTCCAGGGATGACCATATTTAATAGCCTGCTGCTGAATATCCCTTAAAGTCACGTCAAGACCCACTGCATAACCATATATATAATTTGCAGCTTCTTCCTGTTTAACTTTTTTACCTTCTTTTCCGATAACTACCACCAGCTCAACTTCATAATGGACATTATGACTATCTTTTGGGATATAAATAGTTTCCCCATTCTTTATAATAGCTGTCCGAGGTTTCATAAAAATTGTTGGTTGGTTTGGTTTTTCACTAGCCATCTCTTCGATATGTTTAGCATAATTTTTCGCCAGACAAAATATCTTTTGAACGGGGATATTTTCTGAAGAATTTTTAACTGATAAATTAATTTCCATGATAACCTCCTTATTTTTTATTTAAATTAATCTAATAGCAAACTCAGGACATACTGGGTTACAATATCCACACAAAATACATAACTTATGGTCAACCACTGCTTTTCCGTTTTCTAAAGATAAGGCATTATTAGGACAAGTTTTAATGCAGGTACCACAGCCTTTACAAAAAGATGAAATAAATAATCTCTTTTTGGGTTTAATTTTTTGAGTGAATAATTCATGAGGAATTTCTTCATCATTAAATATTTTTATATTTAGCTCTAATTCTTCTGGACCAACCATTCCAACTGCTATGGAACTAACACCTTTAATATTTCTTACAAAATTAAAAGATTCTTCTAATTGATTAATCAAATGTCCTCCAGCTAAGGCTTTCATAGCATATAGACCTTTTTCTGCCTTACTTACCTGAGATATGACTTTAATCATATCATCAACACTACCACTAACAATACCAACACCAACTTTATTAATGATAGGAAATACAATATCAATCTCTTTGATTTCTGCTGCTCGTTTAACTACCTCTACTACATGAGTCGAAATTCCGATTGCTCGAATAACTCCCTTTGATTTATAATCCTTCAAACATTGGAATGCCCCTGCTCTTTCTTCAAAAACTGAAGGGGTAACCCTTGCGGCATGTAAAAGAAAAATATCTATGCAGGTTCGATCCAAGGACACCAATGCGTCTTTTATGCTTTGTTCCATCTCTTTGTATGTTTCTGCACCAGATTTAGTAGCAATAATCACTTCATCATTATAGCCTTCTAAAGCTTTTTTAATATAAGGATAAGTTTTATAAACTTCTGCGGTATCAACGAAATTAATACCCTTTTCCAAGGCAGTACGAATAAGTTTTGCCCCCTTTTCAACAGAAATATTCGCTTGTAAGGGCCCTATAGGTAATGCACCAAAGCACAACTCAGTTACATTAATTCCTATTTTCCCTAAAGAATGTTTTTTCATATTTTTAAATTCCTTTTAAAAAATAAATCCCTGTTTAGCTACATCAGACTCAGTATTTCGGAAGATCATATAATTTTTCTTTCATCGATTCTATCTAATCTCCTTAGCTATCCTCCGAAATGTCTTTAAAAATTTTTCATTTAATGATTTATCAAACTCTTACAGCCATCTTTTTATATATTTGGCGTTATAATCTGGGTCTTTAAGAAGAATCACTCCTAAGGCTACCGCTTCTTTGTACATTGCATCTACTATTTGAAAGTTTTTCGTTAAATTTACTTTCTCTTTTTTTATCAGTTCTTCTTCAAACCTTTGAACTATTTTGCTATTTTTTATCATTTTAGTATCTCCGTCTTTTCTTCCCAGTTTAAGTGGTATTCAAAATAATATTGATGAAGACTATCTTTATCACTAACAACTAAATATCTAATAATATCGATCTCATTCTTATTATTTAGTTAGATTTAGTTAAGAGAATCTGAATCAGATAGAGTTTAGGAAAAATTATACTTCATTAATAATTATATTCTATAAAACTACTAAAAATCCTTCTTTTTGGAGAAAGTTTTTAGTTAATAATAACAAGGGCGTATAGCGATACGCCCTTACAAGGAATGAAAAATTAACGGTCAGCGATTATCGGTGATCAGTGAGAATAAGTAACCTTTAAAACATTTAAGTGGTGTTTCGTTTACAAATTTATTCCTTTAGGGTAATATAATAAAAAATAAGAAAATTACTCGGAAAAAATGTTACTAAAAATTCAGACGAATTTAATTTATTTTAGGTTATAAAATTATTAACCATAGAAGGGAGAAAAATAGGATGATTGAAAGATCAAGAATCAGTCTGAATAGAATTATTTATCCAGACTTGAACCTGGAAGATTTCTTTAAGCTTACTGCAGATTTAGACCTGAGCAAGGTTGAATTACGCAATGACCTCACTGAAAGAGGAATAATCGATACTTATTCACCAGAACAAGTTAAGGACTTATCAAAAAAGTATGGCATAAATATAATTACTATTAATGCCTTACAAAAGTTTAATCTGGGTGAAGTTCTACCTCACACTATAAGGGAATTAAAAGAGTTAATTGATCTCTCCTTATCTATAGGCTGTAAAGCTATCGTGCTATGTCCAAATAATGATGTCAATGACCGAAGGGATTCTAAAGAAATTTTTAAAGAAACTGTAGAAACATTAAAATCTTTTGCTCCGTTATTTGAAGAAAGTGGCCTATTGGGTTATGTGGAGCCTTTGGGATTTAAAGAAAGTTCACTCAGCTCGCTGGTTACAGCTATGGAAGCTATAAAAGAGTCAGGTAATTCTAATTATAAAATTGTCCATGACACTTTCCATCATCACATTGGTCCAGATACCTCTGACTTAATAGAAGATAAGTATAACCACTCTTATACCGGATTGGTGCACATCTCCGGAGTAGAAAGTTTCATTCCGATTGAGCAATATAGAGATAATCATCGTATTTTAGTAACTGCCCATGACAAACTTAGAAGTAAGGAACAGATAGAATTCCTCCTCAAATTGGACTATAAAGGGGATATTTCCTTTGAACCTTTTGCTAAAGAAGTACAAAAGATGGAGATTGAGGAGATAAAATCGGCTATTGATAAAAGTATAGGATATATTACTAAATAATAAATTATTTTGTCTATCCTCGATAAAAAATTAAAAAGGGAGAACAATATGTTTTTTGTTCTAATTGGCTTGATTGGCGGATTAGCTCTATTTTTATATGGAATGCGAATTACTAGTGAAGGCTTAAAAAATACTTTCGGAAACAAGCTGAAACAAATCTTGGCCACTTTATCCAAAAATAAATTAATCGCCCTGTCCACTGGTATTATCCTTACCTTTACTATCCAGAGTAGCACCGCCGCTTCTAGTTTATTGGTAAGCTTAGTAAACACCGGGATTATGACCCTGAGTCAGACTCTCAGTATCTTACTGGGAACCAGCATGGGGACAACTCTCGCTGCCCAAATAATTGCCTTTAGGATATCAGATTATGCCTTTTTAATAATTGTTGTTGGATTTGGGTTAATGATTTTAGGGAGGAAGAGGAAGCAAAGATTCATAGGCAATATCTTATTGGGCATAGGTTTTATTTTTTTAGGAATGAAGGTGATGTCTGAGTCAGTATCTCCCCTTAAAGACCACGCACTTTTTAAAGAAACATTAACCAATTTAGAACACATTCCTTTATTAGCTCTGCTGGTCTCAGCTCTATTTACCAGCTTAATTCAAAGCAGCACAGCAACTATGGGTTTAACCATTTCCCTTGCTATGCAAGGACTTATATCTCTTAATCTGGCTATCCCTATAATTTTGGGTTCACATTTAGGTTCCGCTTCCACTGTCTTTTTTGCCGGCATCAGAGCTACCAGAAGTGCAAAAAGGGTTACCTGGGCCAACTTATTGTTTAAACTTGGTGGGGTGATTATATTTTTCCTGCTTACCTCCTCTATAATTGCCCTGGTACAAAAGACTTCTATGAATCTCCCTCGACAGATTGCTAATGCCCATGCCTTTATCATTGTCGGCAATGCCCTGATCTTTCTCCCCTTTACTGAAGGATTCGCTAAACTTTTAGAAAAAATTATCCCCAAAACTGAAGAAGTAGAATCACTACAAAAACCAAAATTTTTGGATTTAGGGGCTTTAAAAACTCCTGAGATTGCCTTTTATCTTGCCAGTAAAGAGATATTGCGCATTTCTAATACTGTTGAAGAGATGGTATTAGGTATTATGCAAGTTTTCCTTAATAATGATGAAAAATTATTGAATAATATTGACCAGCAAGATATGATCGTCGATAATCTCTCTCGAGAGATAACCAGATATTTAACTAAAATAAGTTTTGAGACCCTCTCTGAGGAAAATTCTCGAGAGGCATTTAAGCTACTGTATATTGTCGATGACCTTGAACATATAGGGGACTTGATTGATAAAAATTTGATTCCTCTGATAGAAAAAAAGATAGATCATAGTCTTATATTTTCTGACAAAGGAGTAGAAGAGATTAAAAATATGCATCAAGAAATATATAATAATCTTCGAAGTGCTATAGGGGCTTTTGCTCTCCAGGACCAAAGGATGGCTCAAAAAGTAATTGACCAGAAAGAATATATTGATTCTTTAGAAATAAAATTACGCAAAACTCATATCAACCGATTAAATATAGGTTTAGAACTTTCTCAAAAGACCAGTGGTGTTCACCTCGACTTAATCAATATCCTTAAAAGAATAAATGACCACTCCTTCTCCATTGCACGGGCAGTAACGGGGAAATTATAAATCATATTAGAAAAATATTTACATTGTGCATAATATTATGAAAAATCGACCAAAAACAGATAATCTTATTGTTATCCCTATTTATAATGAACAAAAACATATTTTTAATGTTTTGAGAGAGGTAAGAAAATACTCCTCAGAGGACCTTGTGGTGATCAATGATGGCTCCACTGACGAGAGCAAAAATATCGTTGAGGAGATTGCTTCTTGTTCGAAGATTAAAGGGAAACTTATTATTATAAATCATTTAGAGAACGAGGGATATGGTAAATCCTTGATTGATGGAATTAAATTTGCTCAAAACAATAACTACAGATATCTTTTAACTTTAGATTGTGATGAACAACATGAACCTGAATTAATCCCCCAATTCCTTAAAGAGATTAAAAAAGAAAAATATGATATAGTCTCAGGTTCTCGTTATCTATCTTTCCAGAAACAAACTGATACTCCACCTGAAGACCGATATATAATTAACCATAAAATCACCAGACTGATCAATCAGGTAACCAGCTACGGCTTAACCGATTCTTTCTGTGGTTTTAAAATCTATCGAGTAAAAAGTTTAAAAAAATTAGAATTAACTGAAAAAGGATATGGTCTTCCTCTTCAACTGTGGGTCCAGGCATATAAAAATAAATTAACAGTAAAGGAATTACCCGTAAGTATGATCTATAAAGATAAAAATCGTACTTTTGGAAATTATTTGGATAATCCTGAAACAAGATTGAGATATTACCAAAAAATTATCGATAATGAGGTGAAAAAATGCTTAATATATTAGCTGTTGGCCCACATCCTGATGATGTGGAATTAGGGATGGCTGGCTCAATATTAAAATTTACTGAGGCGGACCATAAAGTTACTATAGTAGATTTAACCGATGGAGAGCCTACTCCTCAGGGCAATCCCGAGATAAGAAAAAAAGAAAGTGTAAAATCAAGCCGAATATTGGGGATAGAAGAGAGGATTACTCTTGATTTTCCCAATCGGTATCTCCAGGATGAAATAGAAGTTCGTCAGGAATTAGCTGAAATAATTAGAAATCTTCGTCCTGATATTATCTTCGCTCCCTATTGGATAGATGCACATCCTGATCATATTGCTACCTCAAAAATATGTGATGCTGCCCGTTTCTACGGAAAATTCACCCATACAGAAATGAAGGGAAAACCCTTTTATGTAAAAAAGATATATTATTATATCTCTTCTCATCTTAAACAAAACATCAAACCCTCTTTTGTTATAAATATAAGTAAAGTAATGGAAATGAAGATAGAAGCCATAAGGTCCTATGAATCTCAATTTGGCCCTTCCCCTGAAGACCATCAGTTATTTGAATGGATTTTAAATTCTAACCGTTACTGGGGGAGCCTTATTGGCACAGAGTTCGCTGAACCTTTTATCTCCCGGGAAGAGATCGGTATCCAGGATATAGAGGCACTTTTGTAAATGAAAAAATTAAGCCTTAAAGTCCCTCAAAATAAGCAAATTTTTCTCTTCCCCCCATGGGACAAAATTCCCTCTTTTTTAGAAGAAAATGAGAAAATTTTTAACCGGTATTCATTTAAAATTATTGATCAACCTTTTAAGGTAGTGCGAGAAAAAAGCCAAAAAAATATTTTGGAAGAGGCTTACAAATTTAGCTCTAAATTTAACCCCCATATTGAAGAAAAAATAAATTCCACCCCCCAATTCATTATCCAAACTGGACACCAACCAGTATTTTTTCATCCCGGGATATGGATAAAAAATATCTTCTTAAATGGACTACTAAAATCTCCCCTTTTGAATATATATAAGTGCATGGGATTAAATATTATCCTGGATAATGATATCTGCAAAGACCTCTCCTTCTTCTTGCCCACTCTTTCGGACTCAAGAGAGCTAAGATTGGAAAGAATTAATTTTTTATCTACTGCCCCGAACCTTCCTTTTGAAGAATGTCCTCTCCCCTCTATCGAATTAATTAATGAATTTACTGCAGATATCATTGGGAAGCTCAAGCCTTTAGAAAATAAAAATATCTTAAACAACTTTATCAGTTTTTCCCGATGTCTTGAAAATTCTCTTTATCTTTGCAGTCAAAATTATAAAGATGACACTCTGGGAGAATTCCTCGGTCTGGCTCGTAGATTTTTCGAAAATGAAATTAACCCAGTCTATCTGGAGCTACCCTTTTCACAAATCTGTAATAGTGATGAATTTCTCTCTTTCTTTTTAGAAATCGTTAAAAACATTGAGTCCTTTTCTAAAATTTATAACAAAAAATTGGATGAATATAGAAAGTTATTTAATATCAGAAACCGAGCAAACCCTTCTCCTAATTTAATTGTTAAAGAAAATCTTATCGAGGCCCCCTTCTGGATCTGGAGAGACGGAGACAATCGAAGAAAAATTTATATTCTAAAAGAGCAAGATAAAATTTATCTCTATAATGATTCTTATGGGAAGATTTTTCTTATAGAAAAAGATAGCTCAAAATCATTTTTTTCATTAAAAACTATCCTCAAGGAAAAGGGATTAAAGATAAGACCTAAAGCACTTTTATTAACTTTATATAATCGATTATTTGTCTCTGACCTTTTTGTCCATGGATTGGGTGGGGCAAAATATGACCTGGTAACCGATGAACTCATTAGAGAATTTTTTAAAGTTGAGCCTCCTCATTTCTTGGTCATATCCTGCACTTTATATCTTGATTTCAAATCTTCCCCGGGTTCATCTGGTTTTAAAATATCTGTCTTAAAGAAAAAGATAAGAGATTTGGAATTTAATCCAGAAAGATATGTTGATGAACTGCCTTTAAATAAAAAAGAGAAAAATCAAATTGGAGAGCTGGCTGAGAAAAAAACTGAATTAGTTAAAAAAATTAAAGAGATTTTTTCACCTGTCGAAAAACGAAAAATTTCTGAAGAAATCAAAGATATAAATAATCTCATTGTTGAAAAAATACAACCTTTAAAACATGAACTGAATAAAAAGATGAAAGAAGAGGAAGAAAGAATAAAACAATCCAAAATTTATAACTTTAGAGAATTCCCCTTCTGCTTCTTCTCCGCAAAAACATTGAAAGATCTAAATCAACAAATCATATAGATAGAACAAATAATTAATTTGTAAAATTTATCATAATTATTAAAACTAAATATTCTTCTCAACTATTTCATACAACCCGTTTCTAAAAATCTTTTATGCCAGGATAACGCTTCTTCAATTAAGTGGGGTGTATGACCACCCTTTTCTAAAGCTCTCTGGTAGTAGTCTTTTAATTTAGGTTTATATTCGGGATGGGCACAATTATCAATTATTGTTTCCGCCCTTTCCCGAGGGGATAACCCTCTTAAATCTGCTAACCCCTGCTCAGTTACAATTAACTGTACATCATGTTCTGTATGATCCACATGAGAGACCATGGGAACTATACAAGATATATTTCCATTCTTAGCAATAGAAGGAGTAACAAATATAGAAAGGTAGGCATTTCTGGTAAAATCTCCCGAGCCTCCTATCCCGTTCATCATTTTAGTCCCCATAATATTAGTAGAATTCACATTTCCATAGATATCTACTTCTATGGCGGTATTTGTTGCAATAGAACCAATCCTTCTAATAATTTCTGGGTTATTACTGATTTCTTGAGGACGTAATATTATTCTCTTTTTATATCTATCTAAATTACTATAAAATCTTTTCTGCCCTTCTTCGGAAAGAGTCAAAGAAGTTCCAGATGCTATTCTTATTTTATTATAATCTATTAAATCAAGAACTGAATCCTGAATAACTTCAGAATAAAAGTCGAGATTTCTAAAAGATGAATCTAATAATCCTGCTAAGACGGCATTGGCTACACTCCCTACTCCTGATTGTAGGGGGAAAAGATTTTGGGGTAATCTATCATGCTTAACTTCATTTTTTAAAAAATAGACTATATAATTAGCAATTTTTTCACTATTTTTATCTATAGGAGCTAGTGGAGATGCCTGGTCATTACTATCGGTTATTACAATAGCCTGAATCTTTTTGGGATCAGTAGGAATATAGGGTGTTCCAATTCTATCTCCAGGTTTTATAAGAGGAACGGGATAACGATAAGGAGGGTCCTTAGGCTGATAGATATCGTGAATTCCTTCCAGTTCTAAAGGCTGACTATTATTTATTTCTACTATTATACCCTTTGCTTTATCGATAAAAGCGGGTGAAACCCCCACTGAAGTGCTAGGAATAATATTCCCCTCTTCGTCTATCGCGATTGCTTCAATTATGGCTAAATCAATTTCGCCAAAAAAACCGTAGCGAACCTGCTGAGCAAAATGACTAAGATGTATGTCAGCATAAACAATTTTACCATTATTAATATTGTCCCTAAGTAATTTATTAGTCTGGTAAGGATGTCTTCGAGCAATTATGCCTGCTTCTGTTAGGGCTCCATCTAATTCTTCTCCAACTGAGGCCCCTGTCAGCAGACTGATCTGAAGCTTTTCTTTGCTCTTTTTAACCCTTTTAGCCAAAGCCAAGGGAACAGATTTTGGATATCCTGCTGGAGTAAAACCACTAGTGGCTATAGTCATCCCATTTTTTATTAATTCTGCTGCTTGTTCTGCACTTGTTACCTTTTCTTTTAATTTGTTATTTCTTATTCTTCTATTATCCACGAATGTTTCCTCCTTATTGAGAATTTAGTGTTTTTTATTTTTTATAAAATCAAGCAATATTTCTCTCTTGTTTAATGCTGGTTTTTCAATAACTATTTTAAGGATTATTTTAAGGATTCTTCCCATCTCCTTCCCTTCCTGATAACCTAAATCAATTAAATCTTCACCATTTAGGGCTAAATCCTTTAATGATACCGGTGGCTTTTCTTTTAAAAACTCGTTAACTTTTTGTTTTATTTTTTTTACCTTTTTAAGCTCGACAAGGTTGTTGCTTGCCTTGCTATCTGCTTCTATCAGCTTCAAAAG
>JREQ01001162.1_pt2 | contig 15774 bp, 17 predicted proteins | sample 210151 | NCBI WGS metagenome assembly JREQ01 (sample SAMN03019617, study PRJNA260268) | marine sediment metagenome | biome: Marine; feature: Sediment; material: Clay; isolation source: clay from marine sediments 31 meters below sea floor depth collected from... | place: New Zealand: Canterbury... | reverse complement strand
CAAATCCATCGCTATCAGCTGAGGTGGTTAGGGTGGCTGCTGAAGTCACGGTTTTCGAAGGTTTCGGTCGAGACGCTCACTTGCGGAGAAAATGGATGAAGATGTGGGAAACACTGGGAGAACGGATCCTAAAGATGCCCAAGTGGATCCAGGACATTCTGCTTGAAGACATCAACACCGCAGTCAGAAATCGAATAGCAATCATGGAGATAATTCAAAATGCGAAAAGAACCAATTGAGATAGACAACCGCTTTGGAAAAGAGTATGCTGGTCGCTACGTTTTCCAGGAGATCACCTGGGCAAAACGCAGCCGATTAATCCAGAAACACACGAAGTATCATCCAAGAACAGGCCAGGTAATGAGCAGCGACTACATAGCGATTCAAGCAGAAACCATAATGGCAGCCCTTAAGGAACAGCCAGAAAATAAGCCTATAAGCCTCGAAAAGCTGCTCAGCGAAGAAGAAGATGGTATCCCGGTTGAACTTGGCGAATTGTTCTCCAATGTGGTTAACAAACTCTGTGGTCTCACGCATCAAGACGTGCGTTTTTTATTGGAGCAATTAGACGAGGAAAGCCGCACCCAGCTCTTTCAGAGTTTCGGCTTTGTAAAGAGTTCGGATGGACACCAAAACAGCTCGCAAAACAGCCAGCCAAAACGATCCAAGAGTTCATCGTGATTTTGAACGAGGTAGATAGGCAGACGGAGGAAGAGCGCAAAAAGGCGGAGAAAGAGGCGAAGTGGCGTGGGCGTTAATGTCAGCATGGAGATTGAGGGTATTGAAGAGTTCAAGGCAGCCATGGCTAAACTTGATTCAGGAATGCAAAGTCACGTTTTCAGACAGCTCGTCGACTGGGCGGAAGATGTCAAAGCCTTAGCCCAAAGGTATGTTCCTGTCCGAACCGGCTATCTGCGCAGTAGAATATTTGCTATAATCAGCGGATGGGTTGCGCGGATTGGAGCTGACGCCACCTATGCTATGTTTGTGGAGTTGGGCACACGTTACATGCGAGCTCACCCGTATCTTTACCCAGCTATTCAAACATATTTGCGGACTCTTGAAGCCATAATTTGTGAAGGAATTGAAGCTGCGAGACAGGAGGCTGGGCTATGAGTTTTAGAGGAATCGTTGTTACTGTGAGCGCTGTTAACCGAGCAAGCGCACAGTTCAGCCGCATACAGACCGATGCAGAAGCCTTGTCAGCACGAATAAAAAGTCTGGGCGCCGCCTTTGCGGGTTTAGGCGCCACTGGTGTGGCAATCGGAAGTATTGCGCGTCAAATGGAGTTGTTAAACAACGAGCAAGCTAAGGTTTTCAACTCTGCCATGGCTGTCGTCTCGGTTATGGGCATGTTCATGCGAACCACTTGGGGAGTGGCTGTTGCTCAGAAAGTCTATGCTGCCGCTTGCTGGATTGCCACCGTAGCTCAGAACGCCTTGAACATAAGCTATGCGACTTTTCTGGCTTTAACCGGGGTAGGCATTGCCGTGATTATTGCTGCTGCGGCTGCTATGTGGTATTTCTCAAGTCAGATGAATGCTGCAACTGCAAGCGTCAAGGACTTTAACGCGGCTGCGTCTGAAACCCCGGAAGCTGGCAGGGCAATTAGGCGGGCCGGAGAAGAAGAGTTTTACCGAGCGGGTGTGGAATATTGAGCGTAAACTTACCCGTTTGCGCACTTGTTTTCGGCTCCGTTACGCCTCCTCAAAGCGACGTCTTAGACCTAAAAGTACATCTGGGTGCAACAAAAGAAGTTTCAAGCTTTAATTGCTTACTCAAAAACTTCAATGAAAAATATAGTCCCGGTGGAACCTATCCAATCAATGTTGCAGACGACGGAACTGTAAGCATGGGAAGAGTCGGCAGCACTCCTTTACTCGCAACTATTAGGGTTGAGGAAATACGAGCCATATCAAACGCTTTACAAGAAAACTATATTCGAGTTCTGGGCCGCTGCTGGGGAGAAAAAATCTTCAGAAAACTTGTAACAAAAACCTACGCAAACATAAAGGGTGAAGCGCTTGTCAAAGACTTAATCGATTATTATGTTGGACTGAGCCATGTGCGCAATTCAACGGAGTTGATAGAAGACACTGACACAACTTACACATTGCTGGAATATGAAAGAACACCTGTTTTTGACATCATTAAATATATCGCTGCCACCGCAGATAAAGCCGGCGTTATCGGCTTTGAGTCCAGAGTCGCGCCTGATGGCAAATTCGAATTTTTCCCACGCAATACTAAAACGTCTTCTGTAAGCCTTTCTGAGCGTCTCGAGGTCAGCGAATACCGCAAAAGCATTTTCCGTAAGCGAGACAAGATTTTTGTTTATGGCGCTGCCGAGAAAAAGTATCCGAGCGACGGCGATGCTTGGACGGAAACATTAGACATTGACAGCACGCCGCCGAACGATTGGGTAAGTGGAACTGGCACGGGAAGCGTTTCGCTTAGCACCACAAGAGCTGTTGGATCCTACAGCATAATGCATACGACGAATACATCTGATTACTATGGAACCCTTCGTTTAATCATTCCATCCGGCATGCAGCCAAACTTGGCGTCGTTTCCAAGTATTCAATTCTTGATAGCTCGTGAATCTGACTTCGCCAATATGGCTGATTTAAGATTATTTGATAACACCGCTAAAGAAGCGATTCGTTGGTTCACCATTGCTGAAGAGGATACATGGCTTTTACAGAAAGTCAACGTGGGACCCAAATATGCAAATGAGTGGAACTCTGTAGATGCAGGTTTTAACTGGGAGATAATCAACGAAATTTGGTGGGAGGTTCACTTTCCAGGAACCGGCACGGGAAGTTTCTGGGTCGACGCCTTATTTATGAATCATAAACGATGGAGCGCTACATACGGCGCTGGTGAACGTGAATTTCCTGAAACAGATGAGGAATTGCATAGCGATAATGCATGTTTACTCCGAGCTAAAGCTCTCTATGATCATCTGAGCGGTGTAGCGGAGTATATCAAGGTTACAAGCGACGTTATCGATTATGGCACTACACCGATTTTGGCAGCGGACAGAATTTGGGTTACTATACCCAATGAAAACGTTAATGGATATTACCGTGTAATCTATCCTGAATATCATATTAACGCCAAGACACAAACACTGAAAACAACACTGGCATTGGGAAAAGAGCCCATGCTTCTGGCTGATTATCTTTACGCTTTAAGAAGGAGAACTAAAAGTTTATCTCGTTACAAAATTGGGAGGATCTAAAATGGACAACATTGTGATTCATATTCGCAAGGATTTGCATTCTAAGATTAAGCAGATGCGCGCGCGCTTAAAAAGTGGATGCCCCAAGCCAGCTGCCAGGCATCCTTCCGGAGGTGGTCCAGGAGAATTTACACAGACAACCAGCCCGAGGCATCCAAAAATGAGTAAAAAGCAAAATTCTAATATAAACATTTTTCGTGAAGTTGGTAAATTCGGCAGAGATCTAAGCCATGAAGCAAATAGTGGGTCCAACCGCCCCGGTCATAACCGAAACTTTTGGAGCCAGAGCCAAAAGCAGGAGGCAGCTTAACCCATGAATAAACGTGTTTTGAAACAGTTAAAAGCTTTGCAGTTGGGCGATACGGTTTTTGTCAGGTGGTATGATGCGAGTGCTGGAAGAGGCGGTTTCACGGGGAAGGCGCCCATAGATATCCACTGCAAGAGCACAGGCGTTTTCCTCGGCGTCATAGGTCAAAAACACAAGCAGCTCATTTTAGGCCAGAATGTTTTTTATTATACGCCTGAGGAGCACGATATCGACTACACCTTCGTTTTGGTTTCCTGGCTAACCGACATTCGAGTTCTGGAAAAAGAAACTTTGTCCTTTGAAGAGGCAAAAAGAGTGAGGGTAAGCCTGTTGAAGAGCGTCACAGGTGTTCGCCGTCGTAAATCTTCAAAGAGTCAAGGGAGGACCAACAATTGCCGAATTGGATAAGAAGAATTTTGACGCGGAGAGTACCTGTTAGGGGGCGCCGTAGACAAATCGAGCTTGAGCCTTCTGAAAGGCTTGTCTATGGCATGTACTTCGCCATGGTAGCGCTGATCGCTTTGACTGCCGTGGAAATTGTGCATATTGTATATATCGGCTCCTTCAGCAGCGAGATCTTCTCTGCGATTACTGGTCTAATCGGCACTATCGTAGGCGTCTTGTTAACATCAAAAGGGTGAGCTGTATGCCAGGTAAGCCTTGGACAGCTGAAGAAGAGATTACGCTTAAAGAGATGGTTGAGGCAGGTAAGCCTCTCAACGTAATAGCCACTGAACTCGATGGTAGATCTGAGGGTGCTATTTTTCAAAAATGTAAACGTATGGGTTTGCGTGTTGTTGTTGTCACTAAGGGCTACACGACAACAACAAGTCTGAAGCTGCCGAAAGAGCTGCCAAGCGTTGAAGAAGCCTTGAAGATTCTTGCTGGCGCCTTGAAGGCTGCAGCTGAGCCTGGACTTAGCAAAGTTGAGGTTCAACGGCTGCAGGTTGTGGCTACGCTTGCCAAGACCTACAAGAATTTGCTGGTTGACTACATCGGCTACCGAGCTATTGAGGCTAAACTTGTGGAGTTGGAGGCGAAATATGCGCGGCTCGCAAAAAAAGCGAAAAAAGCCAAGGGCAATGCGACCTAACCAGATAATGCCTAAATGGCGTGGCGTTCAAGAAAGCGAACGCGTTGCAGACGCCAAGTTTGCTAAGGAGCAAGAGTTCAGCGAGGATCCCGTAGAGTTTTTCACGCAAACTTTGCGTATCAAGCCCTATCCATATCAAGCCAAGTTTCTCCGTGACAAGTCAGCTCTAAAAGTTTTAAGGTGGTGCAGAAGAGCGGGAAAAACCACGGTGATGTCCGGCGATGACATTCACTTCGCTGCCACACATCCAAACTCGACAATTCTGGTTATAATGCCCAAGTTTCAGCAAATCAAGGAAATTTATTTTCAAGGAGAGGGCGGCCTCCATCAGCATTTAGCGCGGATGAAAGAAGAAGATTTTGAGTATATCATAAAAGAACAGTTACAAACTATCATTCGTTTCAGAAACGGATCCAGAATCCTTGCGGAGGTCCCGGAGCCGTTCACGATCCGCGGGCACGGTCCCAGAAAACTCAGTATCGATGAAATGGGATTTATTCGCAAAGATGAGGACTTGTGGCTTAGCGCTCTTTTACCCATGACTTTGACACGTGTCGTCCGGATCAACGTGGCCTCTACACCATGGAACAAAGATAGTATCTATTGGAAGATGTGCTTCGACAAAGCCTTCAAAATATTCTCAGGCAACGTTCATGAGCATGATCCGCCGCGGTATCTGCGAACTTGGAGGCAGGTCCTCCATCCCAAGGGACCCTTAAATCGTAAGCAAGTTAAGATTATGCGCCAACAATACGCAGGGCAGCCTTGGCGTTGGAAGCGTGAAATGGAATGTGCTTTTGTCGATGACGAGATTGCTTTCCTACCTTCCAGCTTGATCATCAAGTGTCAAAATGAGGAGTTAGAATTCGTGGATTTTGAAGAAGCCATAACAGGTGAATTTTATATTGGCTGGGATCTTGGCCGTGAAAGGGACCCTGGCGCCATTGCGGTGATAGATCTGCGTGATGACGTTTGTTGCCTGGTTCACTGTAAATCTTTCAAGCTTGGAACGCCCTACATCACTCAGATGGCCTACATAAAAAGCCTATGCGACCGATGGCGACACGTCAACGCTGTTTACTACGACCATACAGGCACAAAGGGCATCGATGAGGAAATTGAGAGGGCTGGTTTTCCAGGGTTAGAGGGCGTTGACTTCACTAAGCCGAAGAAGCATGGGATGGCTATGACTCTGAAGCAGCTTATGATGACTCCGCGTAAGGCTGATGAAGGCTTGGCGCCTCGGGATGCGCGACGGAGATTCGAGCTTCCCTACGACCAAGACGTGCAGGCTGAGTTAAATGTTGTTCAGTGGGAACAAACCAGAGGCAGCGAGTTCTACGCGTTTTCCCATCCAGAGGGCTCGCATGACGACAGGTTTTGGGCGATAGCGTTGGCTGTAATAGCTGCTATCAAACGAGGTGAAGAGCTAACTATCATTTTCACACCGAGGGGATCAAGATGAGAAGGCGCCGTGAATATTTTCGGATCACAAAATACGCTCGCAGGTATGACCGTAAAACCGAATGCTTTACCATTAACATAGCTTATAAAACTGCAACTGAGATCACGCCCAGAACGATTGGTGTGGCTGAAGCTTTCGGCTTAGGGATAGATCAGCATGAAAAATTCGTTATTTACGATGATGTTGAGCTTAAGATAGGACCTACGGATATCGTTTATATCACTGGTGATAGCGGCTCAGGCAAAAGCGTGCTTCTAAGAGCAATGAAAAAAGATCTTGGCCGAGAAGCTATCGACATGACAGATATCAAACTGGATTCAGATAAGCCCTTAATCGATACGGTTGGCAAAACCCTAAGCGAAGGTCTCGGGTTTCTGAGCCGAGCTGGATTAAGTGACGCCTTTTTATTTGTTAGGCGCTATCGTGAGTTAAGCGATGGCCAGAAATATCGTTACAAAATAGCTAAGCTCATGGAAAGCGGCAAACAGTGGTGGATAGCCGATGAATTTTGTAGCACTCTGGACCGGGATACAGCAAAAATCGTTGCTTTTAACATGCAGAAGCTCGCGCGGAAAAACGGGAAAGCAGTTGTTGTTGCGACAACTCACACGGATCTTTTTCGGGACTTGAAGCCAAGCGTCCACATCCATAAGCGCTTCGGCAAAGAGATCAAGGTGCGGTATTTTCCCAACAAAATTAGCATGGAATGTAGCCTTTCGAGAGAAATTCGCATTGAGGAAGGCAGTAGAGCGGATTACAAGGTGCTTGCGGGTTTTCATTATCGTAGTCATAGGGTTGGTGTGGTTCGTAAGATTTTCAAGGCTACTCGAGGGGAGGAGGTTTGTGGGGTTATTGTTTATGCTTACCCGGCTGTGGCGTGTTTTGGTAGGAGGCGGGTTTTGCCTAGGATGAGTATGAAAGAGTTGAATCAGAAGTTGTCGGTTATTATGCGTGTGGTTGTGCATCCGAAGTATCGGACGATTGGGCTTGGACAAAGGCTTGTTCGTGAGACTTTACCGCGTGCTGGAACGCCGTTTGTGGAGTTGATTGCGGTTATGGCGAAGTACAATCCTTTCGCTGAACGCGCTGGCATGACCAAAATCGATGAGCAGCCACCAGCTAAAAAAGCCTTAGAAATTGCGGAGACTCTTCGTAGGCTAGGATTTAACGTTACTTTCCTCGGCAGCAAAAGATACGTGTTGAACAGACTTAGCAGCCTAAAACCTGAAGACTTGAAGAAACTTCGGCAAGCTTTTAAGGAGAATATCCATCTACGCTTTATGAAGGAATTTTTCTATCATAAACCCTACGGCAAAACCAAGCTTTTTAAAGAAAAAGTTGACAATGCAGATTTTGAGAAGCTTGCAAAACTAATAAAAATCGTGGGGCTACTATTGCAAACCAAAGTTTACTTATTCTGGCGCGCGTGCATACAGGCAAGCCTCTGAGTTCAATGTCTTGTCTGCTGTTCTTATCCATTCAAAGACTTCTTTCTTAACCATGAATAAAAGAACTAATAGAATTTTGGAAGAAACTTCAGTCTTTAAAAGATTTCTATCTTTTCCTAGTCAATTGGTCTAGTTTTGCCTTCCAGTCGTAACCTTTAGACTCCATTAGTAACTCCATTCCTCTTTTAATCGTCTCTGATAGAGAGGCAAATCCATATGCCTCTGTGAAGTCTAACCAAACCAAATGTAGCGTACGGGGAGTAATAGCAATGTTAACTCTTTTGGACTTATCCAATTTCATATCACCATGCAAACATTAACCATTAAGTAACAACTGTGTAATGACTACTTAATAAAATATATGTGGTTTATTCTGGTAATTAATCAATGGATTGATAATGAGGTCACGTCAGAACGTCGACATGGTGACTCTTCGAGAAGCTAGCGAATATTGTGGTATTCCAAAAAAGTACCTCGAGAACTATGTGTTTAAAGCGGGTGAATTGGAAGCTAGGAAAATAAGAGGACGATGGTACATTTCCAGACCAGAGCTTGATGAATGGAAGAGAAATCGTGACTTTAGGCTCACAAGACTCTCTATGCAAGACTACTTCAAAGCTTTTGAATTCGCTGTGAAGGTATTTTATGAAGGTGGAGCTGGAACCGTTGAATGGGGAACTACAAAACGAAGAGATGTTGGGGAATTCATAGCAAATCAAACTGGGGGAAAACTAGGCGAGTTAGCTTTTGCTAAATTCATGCATGCCAATTTCGGAATTGGCATTAAGTTAAGCTTCTCGATTGAAAAAGAGATTCAAGGTCAAGACATAGTTAAAGTAATACGAACTGAAAAAGAAATTGTAAGGAATTCCAAGATTAAGGTTTCTATCAAGACCACTAAAATGCAGAACTTTAATCTATGGGTTGTTGAAGAGGATATAGAAAACTCAGATGTCTTTGTTCTGTGTCGGATTGAACTTCCTTCAGACCAACTGCTCCGTATCGTTCGAGACCATGAGCAAATAGCCCCTGTCAGAGACTTGATTCCAGAACCAACAGAAATCACAGCCGAAGTGGCTGGTTTTGTTTGGAGAAAAGAACTGCAGGCAAGGGGAGCAACTATGGAAATGGTAGGAGCAAATGGGAAAGTAGTTCAAATACTCAGAAGACCTCAATTTATAATGTTGTCTGGAGAACTTAGAAAATCAAAAGAAGATTGGGAGCTTTTGGCAAACATCCTCTAGGCTTTTTTTTCTGCATTTTTGAGAGTGTTTCATTTTTTAGGTCGGTCTAAAAGACACTTCATAGCTACCATTTGGTTTTTTATAGAACTCTATTGTATCGCCAGCTTTAGCAACGGCTTTCACATTCAAAAATATTCTGTTGTATTTGTCGATTTTCTTTTTGAGCTGTACGCCATCTATTGTGATCTCAAAGCCGTTTCTTGGAAATAGTTTGGCTATATCTTTAGGTAAATGAACCATGCGAGTCTCAATTTCGCTTTTCGTCAACTTCTTGTGAAAGAACAAATTTACCCCTAGCACCACACTCGGGTTGACTCCATTTAGTTCATAAAGTTTATGGTCTTCATTTGGAATACCATTGAAACTACTATCGCTTTGGTCTAAGTTCTTCTTGAAGGAGACTATGTACTCAGTTGGAATAATCACGTCTCATGATCCAACTTTCTTGCCTCTCCAGAACTTTCTAACTTCCCCACAAAGAACTAATAAACTAGAAACGGAAAAGATCCTTGTGAGTCATAGAAATGGGATTTCAAGATAGACTTATTGTGTTACTCGAAAGTGATCCTTCGTTTGATGAAATAAAGGATATTTTGAAGTCACCACTAGGTCTAGTAGAGAAGTTAGTTCGGTCTTGTTTTGCTGACGATCCCAATGAGGGTCTTTTAAAACATGAAAGGAAATTAGATGATATAAAGAACAAAGTTGCTGGGATAGCTAGTTCACATGTAATGTCGGGTACATATAAGGTAGCCGAATATTCTCCTTACTTGTTTGCGTTTCAGCAATTCGTTCACAGATCATATGAAGCAAGACAAGGTTACCCCTTGGAAGAAATAGCATATCGTAGTTTGAATTTTGGTAACTCAATCGCCCAAAAGACTCGAAAACCAAAGCGAGAGAAAATCCAGCAATTGTTTGGGATTCAACAAGAGATTAAAAAGGATATCGATTTTTTGGCTACAAAACCTAACCAAGTTCTATTTGGTCAGATTAGATCCACCGATGTGACTGGTGGAGCTACTGCGAAGTCTTCACTTGTAGAACTCCTGAGATTTGTTCTAGAGAAGCGAACGAAGAACCCACTTGCAACCTATCTTGTAGTAGTATGGGAACCATTAGAGAGACAGCAACGATCGACTCTGATCAACAAAGCATGGGATGAGTTGAAGTATTTTGAAGAAGAGCAGAATGAGGCGGAATTTAAGACACAAATCGGGAATGGCTGGCAAGTTAAAGACACTAATATCATATTGAAGTTAGTCTATGGACTTGAAGAACTTGGTGATGAATTCAATGATTTTACTGGAAACAATACTGCCAAGTCCAGGTTTCTATCATTGTGGAACTCTATTGAAAGATGGGATGATCTCTGGCTCACCTATGCAATTGCTTCTCTTGAACTTGAAAATCTAGTCTTTCATGATTTCACCAATTTCCAGATCTTAGATAAGAAATTGAAAGAATTGGGCATAACGATCTCTGACAATGATGTAAGAAACTACAAGGAAAGAAGTATTCAAATAGCTGAGCAGATAGCCAAAGAATGGAAGGAAAGTACTCTCCCAGTTTCTACACCTGCTGAAGTACTGAACTATCTTAGAGATCTAGTTCTGTTAAAAATGATCAGCAAGAAGGTAAGTGGGCAATAGAAACACTAAATCCTTTAGTGTGGATCAACTGGACTTTTGAAAGTAGATAATATGTTCTGTTGGAATAGCTCCTCTCATTGATGCTTTCCTAAGACCAACATCAATAGATTTCATGTGTTTCAATCCGACACTCTTGCCTATATCTTCCATAATTTTACCTAACTCAATTACTCCAGTTTCATCATCTAGTTTTACAGTCTGTTGTTTTCCAATAACCATAACTAGAAATTTGTTAGATGCAAGAACATCAAACATCTTCTTGAAAGACTCATACATGTCAACGAAATACTTGTAAAATGCTGTAGCTTTTGAGCTACGACCACTTTTGACCATTTTAAGAAGAATTAATTGAGCAGAGTCTGGAAGAGACAGAAACTCCTCACTTCTGTTTGTAATATTCCTAACCAATGTTGAATTTACTCTGGGTGAACCGATATGTATTTTGTCTAAATCTAAATGGTCTTCAATCAAATCAAGCACATACAAAGCGTAAACATGTTCACCTATATAATCAATAGCAGTACCATATGGCGGACTTGTTACTATGGCATCTACATCTTCTCTTCCGAAATATTCTAGCCCCTTAGCTATTACATTTCCTAGGTCTCTTATGTCACCAGTGCAAATTCGAGCTTCAGCTAGTTCAATGTTATTGATTTCCCTCTGGAATCTCCAAAAGTAGTAAACAGAGAAGAACATACTCCATAAACGGTCACTAAAAGTCTGGATTATTTTCTGTGGATTTTGTTTCTTTAACATGCTTCGTATCCAATAGGCTAAAGCCATCTCACAAAAGCGTTGTACGTCTTTATTTTTTAGATTCTTAATGCAACCCTTTATTACTCTGATGCAATTCAAAGAGTCTTCTCTAACCCCTCTCATACGAGAATTTGGAAGTGAAATTTCAGCTATTTTTGGAAGAGATAGGAATTTGGATAATGATTCTTTTTTAGTTAGAGAATCCATGCTGTAGTGTATATCTTTAATGAGATGCTCAATCTCTTTTCTAAGCCATTCAGCATCCCAACTAAGTGAAAGAATTTTTATCCTTGTTATTTCTGTAAAAAGGGGTTGCATATCAACACCTATAGTATTTATTCCATTAAGAACAGCTTCAAGGTTCATAGTTCCGCTTCCACAAAATGGGTCTAGCAAGAGTTCTCCTTTAGTGAGCTTTATGCTGTTCATTATTGCCTTAGCCATTCTTGGAAAGAATTTTCCTTTAACTCCAATGTAATGTGTCAAATAAAGCTGAGGAGCATCACGAGCATCAATAAAGTCTTCTATGGTTTTGAACCATCTAGAAGATGCTGGTGAAAAAGGTCTCTTGAAGTTTTCTCTGAAGTGAGCTATACTGTTTTCAAACATTCTATCTGCTTGAGATACTTTACGAGCTAGACGTGTGACATAATTTGAAGGTTCATACAAAACATGCATTGGAATGAATCTAACAAGTATTTTAGGATATGTTTTCTTTATGGTGAAGAGCTGTATAAAGGGAGACAAATCATAAGTGGATGTTTCATCCCGAAAAGATAAGCTCTCTATTTTGTCCAAGATTGGATGAAGAATTCTTACTTCTTCGATTTTATCTGATGTCATTAGAACAAAGAAGTCTCTGAAGTATGCAAGCCTTGACATAAGATTTGAGCAATTCCTTATTTCTGTTTTCACTTGATAACCTTGAAGTACCCCGCAATATGGTTGACGTGTAATAATATCTTGAACTCGAAATCCCTTGAAAGAGACAAAATCATTTAATGGATCTCTGCAAAGAACATCAACGAAATTCTCTATGGACTCTGGAGATATCCCCATGAGCCCTTCTATTTCTTCTTTTGCAAGAGGCAGCTCTGAATCATTTTGGATGTCATGCTTAAGTTTGAAATAATAGTGTGCTTCAATGTTGGACGAATTTGTTTCAGCCGAATCAAAAGGTCTATCTAGTGTCTCTTTAGTCATTTTCGTTCACTGTATGTTTCTTCATTTACTTGATAAAACTTACCTTGACTTATAAATGTTGTGTAACGAGTGTGTAACCGATAGTGGTTTTCTCTTGCGCGCGCATGAAGCAAAAAATCAAAAGGCGCAATAATTATTAGTTTGTCAATTCTCTTATGCTTGACGTGGAGCGTTGAATTGTGAGTGATGTAGCATGCATATGACAAAATTCAGGGTTCAAAATTATAAGAATGTTCATGATACTGGTTGGGTCAATTGTGGCGATATAACAGCCTTCGTTGGAAAGAACGAATCTGGAAAATCCGCCATATTTAGAGGATTGTCAAAACTAAATCCATCAGACGGAGAGGAATACGATGGATTAAAAGAATTTCCTAGGAGAAGATATACAATTGATTTCGAAAAGTGTGATTGGCCTGTTAGTAGCGTGGAATTTCAGTTATCAGATGATGAATCCGAAAAATTGAGCCAGATTTGTCCCCTTCTTGACAATGTTACGAGCTTAGAATGCACTAGATACTATTCTTCGGACTTGGACATAGATTTCAAGCTAACCCTTACTTTACCAGATGTCTCTTGTCAGAAATATCTTGCCTTATTAAAAAAGTGGCACTCTATAATACAGAAATCCACTGCACCCGCAGGTAAGGGTGAACAACTTGCACCGATAAAACAATCTCTACTTCCATTCTTAACCGAAAAAATCCAGAAAGTTAGTGAACACGATCCAAATGATGAAGTTGGCACAGATTTGGTCGATGAAGTTAGTAACGCAGTTATGGGTAAAATAACCGAGGAATGGCTAGAGAAGAAATTCAAGCAAATAATCAATGAGATTAGTCAGTTCAAGGGTGATCTTGAAGTTACAGATCAGATCGAACAAGCAGAACAATGGGTTGAAGATAATCTACCCAAATTCGTTTTTTTCTATGAATATGATGTTATAGACAGTGCTATCCACTTTCCTACTTTTGTGCAGCAGCTAAAGCAAACACCCTCTGCACCACGTGTTAGAACCACAAAATGCTTATTTGAACACGTTGGACTCGATGTGGAAACTATACTGAAGCTTGACCCTACCAAACCTAACGAGAACGTGGAGACGTTGCGAAAATTTGCAGACGAGCGAGCTATTCGGATGTCTTCTGCATCCAATGCAATGACACAAAAATTCTCTGAATGGTGGGAACAGCGAAGACATAAGTTTGCATATAAGACGGATGGTCACTTTTTCAGAGTCTGGGTTTCAGATGATTTAGATCCGAGTGAAATCGAGTTAGATCAACGAAGTTATGGTATGCAGTACTTCTTCTCCTTCTATCTGGTTTTCCTTGAAGAAGCTAAGGGTGCCCATGCCAATTCAATTCTATTGCTTGACGAACCTGGATTACATCTTCATGGAACTGCCCAACAAAAAATTGTTAAATTCTTGGAGAAGCTTTCAAAACAAAATCAACTTCTGTACTCAACACATTCCCCTTTCATGGTTGATCCAGATCACCTAGAGAGAGTTCGTGTTGTTTCTGAAGATAAGGATGGGTATGCCAGAATCTCTGAAGATGTATGGCCTAGAGATAAAGATTCTCTATTTCCACTACAGGCTGGCCTTGGATACGCCATTGTTCAGACTCTCTTCTATTCCAAGCGACAAGTAGTTGTGGAAGGATTAAGTGATTATTGGATTCTAAAAGCTGTCAGTATGATCTTACCTACAAGAAATATGGATTCTTTGAGGAAGGATGCTGTTATTGTTCCTTGTGGTGGTGTAAACAAGTTATTGCCCTTAGCGTCTATGTTGCTCGGTCATGAAATCAAGATTGCTATTCTTCTTGATGGAGATGAACCAGGTAAAAGGAAAGGTAAAGAGGTAGAGAGTAGATTATTGGTGAAGTGTCTGTTTATGAGCACATTTGCAAGTAAGGAAGAGGCAGAGATAGAAGATCTTTTCCCTGAAAAACTCTATCTAGATGCAGTTAAGGAGGCTTATCCTGATATCAAAACGCCTATAGAGTTCACTGAAGAGGAAAAGAAGATTCAATGCGTTGCCAAACGAGTAAAAGCTGCATTTGAAAGAATGGGCAATCACACTTTCGAAAAATGGCGTCCTGCAAGAGCTATCCTCGATTGGATTCAAGAAAATCCAGATATAATACCCAGCGACACTTTAGCTAAATTTGAATCTATCTTTAAAGAGGTTAATAAAATAGTCAAGTGAAAACTTGTTGACGCTAACGCTTTTACCTTATCTCTTCTTGCGCGCGCGCTTTGAGGTTCTGAGTAAACTGAGTATGAGGTTCAGTTATTTAAAAGCACAATGTCCAAATGATAGAACAAGAGTCGTGGACTCAGAAAACCAACATAAAACGGCTTTATAAAAACAGCATTAATCAAAATTGAAGACCGAAGTTTCATTCATTATGCTATAACCGAAAAACATTTGAACTCCTCAAACAGTTGGAGCAGAATTGAGCGCTTTGATTCTCCGCAAAGGTTTAAATATTCTTTCTGTTACCGAAATGTCGATACACTATGCCGAAATGGGGATACTCAATAACCGAACTAGACCCGGAACGAACCGTTAAGGCGAGCGGTCGAGAGGTTAGAATATCCCATAAAGCAGCAAGAGAAGTATGCAGCACAATAAAGGGAATGATGCTCAGCGAAGCCAAAGAATTCTTACAGCAGGTTATAAAGAAGAAAAAGCCAGTTCCCTTCCGCAGATTCAAGAAGAAAGTTGGGCATCGCCACGGCTTAGAAAAAGCTTTTGCTGGCAGATATCCCGTTAAGGCGGCACAGAAAATTCTAGAAGTGTTGGAAGGCGCTGAAGCCAACGCTGATTTTAAGGGCTTAGACATTGAAAACCTTCGCATAATTCATGCTTCAGCCTATCCCGGCATGAAAATCAAAAGGTATATTCAAAGAGCTTTCGGACGGTCTTCACCTCGTTTTAAGACACTCTGCCACATCGAAGTGGCTTTAGAACAAGTCGGGGAGGAAATCTGATGTCGGTGGTTAAACATTTTATCAGTGAATCCCTCAAAAAAGCGGAAATCAACGAGTTTTTAAGAAATGAATTCGAAAGAGCTGGATATGGCGGCGTGGACATCACAAAAACGCCGTTGGGCACTCACGTGGTCGTTTACGCCATGCGTCCAGGCATAATTATTGGTCGTGGTGGAGAAACAATAAAACGGCTCGCAGAAGTTTTAGAGAAAAATTTCATGTTGCCTGATCCTCAAATTTCCGTGGCTGAAATCGAAATTCCCGAGTTAAACGCCTTTGTAGTCGCGTCTCGGGTTTCCTCAGCCCTAAAACGTGGCGTCCACTACCGTAGAGCAGGCTACTGGGCTATAAACCAA
>JREQ01003655.1_pt2 | contig 15779 bp, 15 predicted proteins | sample 210151 | NCBI WGS metagenome assembly JREQ01 (sample SAMN03019617, study PRJNA260268) | marine sediment metagenome | biome: Marine; feature: Sediment; material: Clay; isolation source: clay from marine sediments 31 meters below sea floor depth collected from... | place: New Zealand: Canterbury... | reverse complement strand
AAGGCAAAGAGGCAAACTCAAGAGAAAAAAGTGATAAAAGAGGAGGAAAAGTATGAACTTTAAACTTTTAAGCGATAAGGATCTTAAGGCTATGGACGCCTTGATAGATTCATACGGAGGAGCAAAAGAGATTTCCAAAAAGATAGAGTCCATGAAGGATTACGAAACCAGGAAAAGAATCGCCGGAGAAAAAGGATATGTGGAAATGTTGGAAAAAGCTGAAGAGTATGCAAAAAATTTTGCCAAAGTTGAGGATTTCGTGGAAAAGAACGGAATTTCTGTAACCAAGCAAGGAATCTGTACCACCCAAGTTTCTGGGTTTCAGGGAGCCCGCCCTACCTTTGGCTGTATAAGAAGAGTAGCAGAGAACGGAGATGTGCTTTTCCCAACAGAGATGATTTCAGTAGTAGGTTTGACCGATAACTATGTCTACAGCGGCGATCTCCTTTCGACTCTTGCCATGGCCGAAAATATAATGGGTGCCAGCAAGTTCTGCTCCGCCAACCTCTTAGGAACTCCCCTTCCTGAAGAACGGTTTGCAATGGTAGAAAAAGTGACAGGGGAGAAATTCGAGAGAAAAGATGTGGGTAATGGGTTGAGTCAGATAATCCTGAAAAACATGGGCACAGCCTTCGGTAACCTGGGAGGGGTTGAAGTCGGAAACAATAACCATCTTGTCTATCTTGACGGGATAACAAGGGCTGCTCTTACTACAGGGGCTAATTTCTTCCTTAATCCAAGCTGGTCAACCATTGTGGCTGCATGCTACTACGCAAGGGAAATTCCTAACCTTTCCTTCAAAATATCCATGCTCCTCTCAGCCCAAAACGCCATCCAGCTCCGGATGCTCCTCAATATTTTTAAAGAATATCTTCGCGACGACGGGACTACTCCTATCTACGAGATAAACATCGGAAACGCTGCAACCGCTGAAACTTTTATCCAATGCTTCGATGAACTTGAAGCATCAGGCCTTCCCAGAATCCTTCTCGCTGCTCATATCAGGATCAATCCTGATTTAGGAATGGCGAACTTTAACTGGACTGAAAACGCCTTCAAAGTCCTTGATGCCGGAAGGGACTTGACAATTAAATATGAAAGCGACGGAGAATCTCGTCCCTATGACACTATGGAAGCCTATTTCCTCTCAGATGAGGAGAGAAACGAGAAAGCAGAACTAATTGGCGATGTGATTTATCATAAGTGTATAAGGTGCGACAGGGATGCCAAAGAGATTATGAGAAGGGGTCATGAAACCAGGTTTGCAAAGGTCTCCTATAGAAAATAAATTCTTCCGCTTCGAAATATAAACATCAGGAGATGACTGATGGATTTAGGCATCAAAAATAGAGTGGTCCTTGTGGCAGCGTCGAGCAAGGGTCTTGGAAAAGCGGTTGCACTGCAACTTTCCAGGGAAGGCGCAAAGGTTATGATCTGCGCCAGAAATAAAGAAATGCTTCTCAAGACCAGGGATGAAATAGCTTCCGAAACAGGAGGAGTGGTAAGGGCTTTCATTGCCGATGTTAGAGACAGGAAACAGGTGACCAAAATGGTCGAACAGGTCGTAAATGAGCTTGGAACTGTGGAGATATTGGTCTCGAATGCGGGAGGACCTCCTTCAGGGATGGCGGATGAATTTACTCCGAATGACTATCGAGATGCTCTGGAGCTTAATCTATTAAGCACAGTGAACCTTTGTTATGAAGTAATTCCCAATATGCGGAAAAAGCATTGGGGAAGGATCATTAACATGACTTCGGTTTCTGCCAAGCAACCTATAGACACCCTAATCCTCTCCAACACTGCAAGGGCAGGAGTTTTGGGCTTCTCGAAATCCCTTTCAAATCAACTGGCACCCTACGGAATTACCGTAAACTCGATCTGTCCTGGCTACACAAAAACGGAGAGAGTGGAAAACCTGGCAAGGTCTTTCGAGGAAAGGGGTAAAGGAACAGCCAAAGACTTTTACAGGAATATAGAAAAAAATATTCCTATGGGAAGGTTGGGAACTCCAGAAGAAATTGCTCAAGCTGTGCTATTCCTTGCTTCTGAAGGAGCAAGTTATATAACTGGAGTTGCCTTGCAGGTGGACGGGGGCTATATCAATGCTTTATTTTAAGCCTCTGGAAGAAAGAAAAATTATATACATAAAAGTTATATAAAGTCGAAAGGAAGGGTCAGATGAAAGATAACATGAAAGATTGGGAAGGGACTCCCTACCCTGAGATGATAAGAGAACTTCCAGAGATCGATATCCCTCTAAAGGGAATACGAGGCTGGCTTCTCCAGAGCAATGACAAACAGGTGGTGTTTTTCGACATAGAACCAATCGGCAAAATACCGCCTCATTCCCACTGCGCCCAATGGGGCTTAATGGTCGAAGGGCAGATGTCATTAACCATTGGGGAAAATTCCAGGGTCTATCGAAAAGGCGATTGGTACTATATCCCTGAAGGGGTTGTGCATTCAGCCACCTTTCTCACAAGGGTCAATGTAATAGATGTCTTTGACAATCCAAAGCGCTACAAAATAAAAAGAGGCTAAAGCAATTATAATAAAAGCTCATAGCTATGAGTTCACAGTTCAGGGAAGACGGAATGATTAAGAATTATAGATTGAGAAATAAAAAAAGGATATAAGATATTAAAATAATTAATAGAGGGCAAACATGAAATCATTATTCGCTAATATTATGAAAGAGTTTGAGGGCTACGCCATCGGAAAAACGCTGGGGTACCTGGGTGATCCCAGTATAATCTCTTTTGCCGGAGGTTTGCCCAGCAGTGATGTTTTTCCTTTAGACCTTATTCAAAAGGCTTCACAAAAGTCCTTAAAGGAGGATTGGGCTCATGTGCTTCAATACTCTGCCATCCCCGGAGAAAAAGAACTGATGGAGGCGATTATAGATTATCTCAAGAAAGATAACATCTATATCAAACATGAAAACATAATGATAACCACCTCTGGACAGCATGGTTTAGACCTGGTTGGAAGACTATTCCTTGAACCTAAAGATATCATCGTCATTGACCTTCCCACATTTGGAGGTGCCTTGGCTGCTTTTGAGATGGAAGATGCAGAATACATAGCCAAGGATATAGAAGAAGATGGATCTAATGTTAAGGGCATGGAGGCAGGAATAGAAGATCTTATAAAGAAAGGGAAAAAACCTAAATTCATCTATGTGGTCCCCGATTTCCAGAATCCTTCAGGTATAACTATAAGTCTTGAGAAAAGGCTGGCTCTTTTATCATTGTGTAAAAAGTACGGTATTCCTTTAGTAGAGGACAGCCCTTACAGGGAATTGAGATACAGGGGCGAACCAATCCCTTCCATTTATTCTCTGGATAAAAACAAAGGGAATGTGATCGGTATTTATACCTTCTCCAAAATCCTCTGCCCTGGCCTAAGGGTCGGGTTCAACATAGGTCCACCCGAGGTCATAAAAAAGTTCTCCTTCATAAAGGGAGCAAATATACTCAACACCCCCAAACTTAATCAAGACACCTGCACAGCATTCCTTCGAGAATACGATCTGGATGCCCACTTCAAGAAGGCCAGAAAGCACTACTCTGAAAAGCTGAATTTCTTCCTTGAAGCCCTGGAAGAGAATTTCCAAGAAGATACTGGCGTGAAGTGGACAAATCCTGAAGGTGGATTATTCCTCTGGATAACAGTTCCAGAGGAGATAAATACTTTAGAGCTTTTTTACAGGGCTATAGAGGAGAAGGTGGCTTTTGTCCCTGGTGATGTTTTTTATCCTAAGGATTACCGCAGGTATAACACCATGAGGATAAACTTTTCCTACCCAACAAAGGATGAGATTGTCGAGGGTGTAAAGAGGTTGAGCTCTGTGATAAAAAAATACTTAGAGCCTGTCCCAAAATGACGGGATTAAAGTGCACGGAGGAAAAAAGATTCTTCAATTGTCATTGCGAGCGACTGAAAGGAGCGTGGCAATCTCAACATGTTATTAATTAAGAGATCGCCTAGCCTGTTCCGAGCAAAGCGAAGGAATCTTTTTCACTCCTCGCGATGACATGGAATCGCGTCACTTTGGGACAATCCAAATACTTAACTAAGAAAAAAAAGAAAATTTTAACAAAATACTGAAGGAATCATGACGGATGATCAACAATATGAGCCAGGAGTAATGAAATACGTCAAAGAAGCCCGCGAAAAGGTAGATATTCCACCTCAAATGATAAGACTATGTGTGGAAGCTGAAAATCCGGACGATATTTTTGCTGATCTCGACCAGGCTTTCAGTTCTCTCTAACCTACAAATTAAAACAGACGACCTTAGGCTCTGTCATCTCAAGGAGCGCAAATTTAATCCCCTCCCGACCAAGGCCACTCCATTTCACACCACCAAAGGGCATCATATCGATGCGGTAATCTGTGGAATCATTGACCATCACCCCTCCAACATCGAGTTCCTTGATGGCTTTGAAGGCGTACTCCAGGGAGCGGGTAAAGATGGCTCCGTGAAGTCCATATTTAAGGCTGTTGGCCAGCTCGATAGCTTCATCCAGGTTAGAAATTTTATAAAGATTCACCACCGGCCCAAAAACTTCTTCTGAGTGAAGCTTGGCACTTTCGGGCATATCTTTAAAAACTGTAGGCTCAAAAAGAGTTCCTTTCCGCTTGCCTCCTGTAAGAAGCTCAGCCCCTGCCTCACAGGCTTCCTCAACCCACTTTTCCACTCGAGCAGCTTCTTCTTCTGTAATCATGGGTCCCATGTCTGTTTCTTCATCCAACTGAAAACCAACTTTTATTTTTTTCGTGCGTTCCACAAACATTTTTTCAAATTCTTCATAAACAGCCTCATGGATATAAATTCGCTGGACACCAATGCAGTTCTGTCCTACAGCCCAGAAGGCCCCAGATACAGAAAGCTCCACTGCCTGGTGTAGATCAGCATCATCCATGACAATAACCGGAGAGTTCGAGCCCAGCTCCATGCCTATTTTCTTCAACCCCGCCTTTTTGACTATGTCCAGACCAGCCTCTGTTCCTCCGGTGAACGAGATCATCCTCGCCCGAGAATCTGTCACTAATTCATCGGCAATTTCTGAGGCACGGCCTGTGACAATGTTCAAAATCTTCCAGGGAAGACCTGCTTCAATAAAAGCCTCTCCCAACTTTAAAGCAGAAAGGGGAGTGACAGTGGCAGGCTTCAGAACCACTGAATTTCCTCCAGCAATAGCAGGCCCAACTTTATGGGCTACAAGATTTAAAGGGTCATTGAATGGGGTAATAGCTACGATTATTCCAATAGGAAATCGGAAGTAGTATCCCAATCTGTTCTCTGAACCTTCACGACTATCAAAGGGAATGGTCTCCCCTATAATTCTTCGGGCTTCTTCGGCAGAGATCGTAATTGTATCTATGCAGCGACTAGCCTCTTTTCTGGCTTCCTTAATGGTTTTGCTCCCTTCGCTGGCGATCATTCTGGCAAATTCCTCTTGACGACTTCTTATTATTTCTGCGGTTTTATAAAGGATAGAGACGCGCTGATGAACGGGCAGATTTCGATTGGCTTTAAAACCTTCTTCGGCCGCCTGAAAGGCAGCTTCCACATCACCTTTATCTGCGGAAGGAATGGTGTCGACGAGATCATTGTTATAAGGGTTGCGGACTTCAATTTTTTTATCCTTATCAACCCAATTTTTCCCGATAAGCATCTTCATTTGATCCCTCCGTTTCAAAATTTAATTTTTTCAAATTTAATTATTAGAGCCGCATTGAGTGTACTGTGACATACTTTTTTACTATCTTTGAAATAATCAGCAATTGCAAGTAAAAAAAGGGGAAAGTTGAATTTTGAATGGTATTATCATAGAATGAGTTCACATGGAAAAAATCAGAATCGTGGGAAATCATAACCTTCGACTAAAAGGAAAGGTGAAAATCAGCGGGGCCAAGAATGCAGTTCTTCCCGCCATCGCAGCTTCCCTTTTGACCAGAGAAAAACTGCGGCTCAAAAATATCCCTCTTGTTAAAGACGTTTTTACGATTTTAACCGTCATGAAGGAGCTCGGTGCCAACTACAATACGAGAAAAAATTCTTTGTCCATCCAGATAAAAAAGATTAAATCAGATGAAGCTCCCTATGAACTCATTCGGGCCATGAGGGCATCCATTTTAGTCTTGGGTCCGCTCTTGGCTCGCTACGGAAAAGCAATAGTTGCCTTACCAGGAGGCTGTGCCATCGGCTCTCGTCCTATAGACCTCCACATCCATGGATTAGAAAAATTGGGGGCTTCGATAATCCTTGAACACGGCTATATCAATGCAGAAGCAAAAAGGCTCCATGGAGCAGAGATAGAATTCGAGAAAAAAACCGTGGGGGGAACAGAAAATCTGATTATGGCAGCTTCCCTGGCCCAGGGAGAGACTGTTTTAAAAAACTGCTCCTTGGAACCAGAAGTGACAAACCTGTGCGAGCTTCTTGTCAAAATGGGAGCTAAGATTGATGGAATTGGCCAAGAGACCATGCGTATTAAAGGAGTAAAAGAGCTTGGCGGAGCAACTCACGATATCATCCCCGATCGGATAGAAGCAGGGACTTTTCTCGTAGCCAGCGCATTAACCCGGGGAAACATCGTGCTGACCCATGCCCAGCCCAAACATCTCGATACAGTCATTGAAAAACTGAGATACTCGGGAACAAAAATAGAAAAACTCAATAATCATTCACTACGTGTTATAGGAAGCGAAGAGATCAAGCCTCAAGATGTCACAACTTCTCCCTATCCTGGATTTCCAACCGATATGCAAGCCCAGTTTATTGTACTGATGACTCAGGCCTCAGGAACATCCATCATAACAGAGACAATTTTTGACAGAAGATTTGTCCATATTAACGAATTGCTCCGCCTTGGAGCAAATATCGAGGTCTCTGGAGATAAAGCCGTAGTTAGAGGAAAAACTCCCCTTTCAGGAGCAGAGACCATAGCCTCTGATTTGAGGGCTTCCGCTTCTCTTGTTTTAGCTGGGTTGATTGCCAACGGAGAAACAATTGTCAATGAAGTCGAGCATTTGGATCGAGGCTACGAAAAACTTGAAGAAAAGCTTAAGTCTCTTGGAGCCCCTATTGAAAGGATAAATGAATAGGAGAAGAAGGTCAAAAATGGAAGACTGTATTTTCTGTAAAATCATAAACAGAGAAATTCCAGCGAGCATGGTCTTTGAAGACGAAAGAATGATTGCCTTCAATGATATAAACCCGCAGGCTCCGGTTCATGTTCTTCTCATCTCTAAAGAACACTTTGCCTCTCTAAAGGAGATTCCTGAGGGGGAAAAAGATATTTTGAGCCACTTGCTACTCAAAGCTCGCCAGGTTGCTCAAGAAAAAGGAATCGCTAAAAAAGGATACAGAATCGTCCTCAACACTGAAAGGGATTCAGGTCAGGAAGTTTTTCACATCCACTTCCATCTCTTAGGGGGAAGGCGAATGCATTGGCCCCCGGGATAATCGGGATCAGACCTTCAAAACTTTTATAAATTAACTTTTTTTTCTGAATTAAAAAATTAGGCCCTTGACTAAGAGGTACATAAAGACTCAAATTAAAAAAGTTTTAGAGGCCTGACCTCAATTAAAAAAGGAGGTAAAGACAATGGAAATCACTTGGTTAGGACATTCTGGAATAAAATTACAAGGCTCAAAAATTGTATACATTGACCCCTTTTTGACAGAAAATCCTGTTGCCTCAACCACTCCTGACGAGATTACAGAGGCAGATGTTGTCGTTGTCACCCATTATCACAGTGATCATTTAGGTGACTCCTTTGCTATTTGTAAAAAAACAGCTGCAATCCTCGTTGGCATTCATGAGATAGCAGTAGAGGCTGAAGCAGAAGACATAACAGCCGAAGGAATGAATATCGGAGGCACAGTGGAAGCAAAAGGAGTGAAAATTCACATGGTTCAAGCTCTCCATTCTGCTGAAAAAGGTGATCCGGCGGGAGTGGTAATCGAGATGGATGGCAAGACGATTTACCATGCCGGCGATACAGGATTAACTTATGATATGAAACTCATCGGTGAATTCTTCAAACCAGATTTGAGTTTTATTCCTATCGGAGATAGATACACTATGGGTATTCCATCCGCCGCCAAGGCTGTGGAGTTTATCCAGACAAATAAAGTAATTCCCATCCATTACAATACTTTCCCTATTGTCAGTGCTGATCCTGAAGAATTCAAGAAAAGAGTAGCAGATCTGGCAGAAGTCATCATCCTCAAGCCAGGAGAATCTTACACTTTGTAGCTTGAGCGCTTCTGGCCTGCTTATTTGCATCTTATCAAGTGGCTTATTTAATCGACGGCAACAATTATATCGGATATGTTTCGCCCCGCAATCTCAAGGACCCCCTGACCAAATACCGGTTGGTCTCTAAGCTTTTGACTTTCCAGCGTCTGAAAAGAACAAGGGTCCTTCTTGTTTTCGACGGAACTCCAGACCCAAATTTAATGGGCGAAAAGTTTCAGGAAAAAAAATTTTTCATAATTTTCCCTCCTTTAGGTCAGAATGCCGATGGAATCATTAAAGAAATCATTTCAAAACAAACAGATTTAAGAAAATTCTTTGTGGTTAGCTCAGACCGCGAGATCAAAAGATTTGCCAAGGCAAAAGGAGCTAACTCCTTGAGCTCGAAAGAGTTTAATCGAGAGCTGCAAACGGCGCTGAAAGAACATAGAAAATCTCGGGAAACAGAAAAAAAAGTTACCTCCCTCTCTTCCCTAGAGATAAATCAATGGCTCAAGATTTTTAAAAATAAAAAATGACTGATGTTTCCATAATCGGTGCAGGGAGACTCGGAACCTCGCTGGGATATGCTCTTTCAAAAAAGAGATACAGGATAAAGGCTCTATCCTGCAGGACCCTCTCTTCTGCAAAAGAAAGCAGGCAAATCATTGGAGAAGGGATAGCTTCTACTGACAATGTCCAGGCAGCAAAAGCTGGAGAGCTCGTCTTTTTGTGTTTACCCGATGAAGAAATTGTGAAAGTAACCAGAGCCCTTGCCAGCTCGGAAGTTAATTGGTCAAAAAAACTTGTTATTCATTGCTCAGGTCTCATTTCCTCGGAAGTCCTTGAACCTTTAAAGGCCAAAGGCGCCTTGACTGCATCCCTCCATCCCATCCAATCCTTTGCGCAAAAGAAAACTCCCCCAACGAAGTTTGAAAATATTTATTTTGGTCTTGAAGGATGCAGCGAAGCTCTAGCTTTATCTCGGAAAATCGTTCAGGAACTCGGAGGTCGTCCCCTTATCCTTCAAGCAAAAGATAAGGCCCTTTACCATGCAGCCTGCAGCACAGCTTCTAACTTTCTGGTTGTGCTTTTAGATACGGCAGTGTCTCTTCTCAAGCAGGTAGGTCTTCAAGAAGAAGAGGCTCTCCATATCCTTCTCCCTTTGGTGAAAGGAACTTTACACAATGTAAAAAAATTTAACATCAGAGCATCTTTGACCGGTCCTGTTATAAGAGGAGATCAGAAATCCATACAAAAGCATCTTGAGGCTTTGCGAAATTTTCCCCTTTATTATGAAACATACACGAGACTGGCTTTACAGGCACTGGAAATGGCCAAAAAAGAAAAAAAAATTTCTCCTCAAAAAATCAAGACACTTAAGAACCTGCTGGAAGGGAAATAACCTCTTCTTCGAGCTCGACACCGAACCTTTCTCTCACTCGGCGCTTAAGTTCCTGGGCAAGACGGGAAACATCCCGAGCTGATGCCCTCTCCTGGTTAATGATAAAATTCGCATGACCGGGATACACAGTTGCTCCGCCAATCCTCATGTCTTTAGCTCCGACTTTATCTAAAAGATAGGCAGCAGGGACTTTTCTCCCATCAGGAAGAACAGGATTTTTGAAATAGCTCCCAGCACAAGCAACATCCTGGGGAGGATGATTTCTCTTCCTTTTTTCCAAATTCTCTTCAATCTGTGCTTCTATCTCCTCTTTCTCCCCATGCTGAAGTTCAAAAACAACTCCTAAAAGGATATCATGTTTTTTACTGATGACACTCTGGCGATAGCTGAACTCAAAATAATCCCTTTTAACCCTGACACGTTCTCCCTTCCTATCGAGGATTTCAGCATCTTTTAAAATACTTCCGATGCTCTGATCAAAGGCTCCAGCGTTGCTAAAAACAGCACCGCCTACTGTTCCAGGAATACCCACCAAAAATTCAAAACCGCTCAAACTTTGTTCTATCGAGAATTGAACCAAGTCCCTCAAGGGCGTTCCAGCGAATGCTTCTATCTCTGTTTTTTTTCCCCTCTGCTTTATCCCTTTCGCACTATTTTTTATAATGAGACCGCGAAATCCGTTATCATCAAACAAAAGGTTATTTCCCCCTCCAATAATATAGAAGGGAAAGGAGTGTTCTCGTGCTAAGAGAATCGATGTCACGAGTTCTAAGATGGATGTTGCTTCAAAAAAATAATCCGCCTTGCCGCCGATTCTAAAGTTTGAATGATCTCGAAGGAGTACAGATTTTTTTAAAGGTTTTCCAACATTTTCTAAAAAATGTTCAGGGAAGCCTTCCTTTTTTTGACCCATTTTTATTATTTTATAAAACGTCAACTAAAATGTCCAAATGAATAACTCCAAAGTAATCATCTCATTTTCCGTGATATGAAAGGGTCAGGGTGGGTGTTGATAAAACCGTTTGAAGGGAAGCTCTGGCCAGTGGGTTCAAATACCCACCCTAACCCTTAATTTATCTTCCATCACGGAAAAAAAGATCCTTACTCCATTTTGTTTCAATTTGGCATATATTTTGCTATCATAATAGATGTAATATTTCAGTTATACTGAACATTCATATTGACATTTTAATCCGTGCGCGATATTATGCTACAAATTTTGATTAAAGGTCCAAAAATGAAAAAAACAGCCCTGGCGGCATTAACTTTAATTCTCTTTATCTCTGCTTCTTTACAAGCTCAAACCAATAACCCTGACCGAGACTATATCAAAGCGATGACAACACCCAATGTCGCTGAAAGAGTCAAACTCCTCAAAGAATACCTCGCAAAATACCAAGGAAAAGGAACTCAATACGAAAATTTTGTCTATTCCCACCTCTGTCTGGTTAATTATGCGGGTAAGACTGTCAAAGAAACCATAGAGTATGGTGAAAAGGCTCTGGCTTTGGGTGGCCTGGATGACCTCACCAAATGTCAGATTTTAATAACGGTTTCAGGAATTTACAGTCAACGCAGTCAGAATCTGGAAAAAGCCAAAAATTACGCTTTCCAAGTTGTCCAAATCGCTGAAGCCAATAAGAATAATAAATCTACAGAAACAACTCCGGAGCAATGGAATAAACTTATAGGAGGCGGTTACTTTGCCCATGGACAAGCCCTGGAAAAGGCAAAATACCTCAAAGAAGCTGTTAGCTCCTACATAAATTCCTATAAAATCTTAAAGAATGCCCAAATCGCGAATAGCCTGAAAGATGTAGGAAAATCCCTTTATAAATTCAAGTTTTATAAGGATGCAGAAAAGGCTTTTGAAATCCCCGTTTCGGTTCTAAAGGATTTCGTAAGCTATGCCCTCTATGCTAAATGCTTGTACAAGAACAAGAAGAAAGAAGAAGCATTGAAATACTTTAAACAGGCCTATGGCAAACAAAGAAGTGGTGAAATGGCTTTTTATATCGGAATTATCCTAGCTGATAAGGCCAAGTCAAACCCATCAGTTTCCCCAGAGGCTATCCGCTACTTGCTCGATGCCAGTTTCCTCTCTGCTGCAAATTCTAAAAAAGCAATGGAACTGGCTGAAAGTCTTTTCTTCATATCAAACAAAGACCTAAAATACAACGAAAACGTCAAGGAACTCCGAAAGAAAAACAAAAATTTGGAAGAACTCACCAATAAATTCAACAATAAATTCGGAGAAAAAGACGAAGAAGATTTATCCGAGGCAGAAAAAAAAGAGATGGAGAATTTATTAGCAGAAATCGAATCTGAGGAAAAGGCAATTCAAAAACTCGAAGCTGACCAGAAAATCGCTTTAGACAAGTTCAATAAACTCATCGAAGAAACCAAACAAAGATTAGGTATCAAATAAATTAAACCAATTTTAATTTCGGGGGAAGGCCGTGGCTAAACCCCTCTCTCTCAAGCAAGCCGCACAAAAAATCCAAAAATTAAGAGAAGAGATAAAGTCTCACGAAAAAAAATATTATGTAGATAATGACCCTCAGATTTCCGATTATGAATTTGACACGCTCGTTAAAGAGCTAGAAGAACTTGAAAAACAGTTCCCTGAACTAATCACCCCTGAATCTCCCACTCAGAGAGTCGGAGAACAACCTGTCACTGGATTTGAATCTGTTGAGCACAGGACTCCAATGCTCAGCCTGGATAATTGCTACAGCATAAAAGAATTAAGGGAATTCGAAGAGAGAATCAAAAGAATCATTCCCGGAGAAAAAATAGAATATGTGGCTGAGTTAAAAATAGATGGCTTGGGTATATCAACAATTTACCGCAAGGGGAAGTACTTTCAGGCCGTAACCCGAGGAGACGGCTTTAGAGGAGATGATATCACTCTGAACGTTAAAACAATCAAGAGCTTCCCCCTGACAATCAAAGATCGATACCGGATAGAAGTCAGAGGAGAGGTATATTTGCCATTTCAATCCTTCCAAAAAATAAACCAGGAAAGATCAAAAATTGGTGAGCCTCTTTTTGCCAACCCCAGGAATGCAGCAGCTGGTTCTCTCCGCCTTCTCGATCCTAAAGAAGTGGCCTCGCGCCGTTTAGACGTATTCTTATATTCCATTTTCACTGAAGGAAAAGAACAATCGAGCCAGGAGAAAAATCTAAAGACTTTGAAAGAGCTGGGCTTCAAAATCAATCCTTACTCTCACTACTGTTCTACTTTAGAGCAAGTCATTTCCTTTTGGGAGGAATGGCGGGAGAAAAGAGAGAGTTTGGATTATGATGTCGACGGAATCGTGGTCAAGGTCAACTCGACCGAACAGCAAAAGCTTCTCGGCAGCACGGCTAAATTTCCCCGATGGGCCATCTCATTCAAATTTCCTGCCCGACAGGCTACGACAAAGATAAAAGACATTGTTATTCAGGTAGGGAGAACTGGTGCCTTAACTCCAGTGGCTATTTTAGAACCAGTTAAACTCTCTGGAATCACCATCAGCCGCTCTACTCTCCATAATGAAGACGAAATCAAAAGAAAAGACATCAGAATCGGTGATTATGTTCTTATCGAGCGAAGCGGAGATGTGATCCCTAAAGTTGTCTCTGTTATGAAAGAAAGACGAACAAGCAAAGAAAAAAAATTCGTTTTCCCCTCCAAATGTCCTGTTTGTCATTCTTCAGCCTTTAAGCCAGAAGGAGAAGCAATTTCTCGCTGTACGAATCCCTCCTGTCCAGCGAAATTGAAAGAATCTCTTCTCCATTTTGCTTCACGAAGAGCGATGAACATAGAAGGGTTAGGAGAAGCTCTGGTCGATCAGCTCTTAGAAGAGAAATTAATTGAAAATATCCCAGACCTTTATTCTCTAAAAAATGAAGATCTGGAGAGTCTCGAAAGGATGGGGCCGAAAAGCTCTCAGAATTTATTGGTTGAAATTGAAAAATCAAAACAAAGAGACGTTGCTCGGCTGCTTTATGCCCTCGGGATAAGATATATTGGAGAACGTACCGCCCAGGCTCTGGCTGATCATTTCAAAGGATTAGAAACTTTAGCCAAGGTGTCTTTAGATGAGCTTATCAAGATAGAAGATGTCGGACCTAAAGTGGGTGAAAGCATTGTTTTCTTTTTTAAACAGCCTGAAAATATCGAACTTATAAATAAACTGAAAGAAGCCCACCTGAACTTTTCCTCCATAAAAGAAGAGAGAGAAGGCGAGCGTCTCTTGGCCGGACAAATTTTTGTTCTAACAGGAAAGCTCTCAGACTTATCCAGGGAGGAAGCCACAGAAATTATCGAAGACTTGGGAGGGACTGTCTCATCCTCAGTCAGCCGCAAAACGACTTATGTTGTGGCGGGTGACTCCCCTGGATCAAAGCTCGAACAGGCTCAAAAACTGGGCATTCCAACTCTCGAGGAAAAAGAGTTCTTAAAGCTTGTCAAGAAAGATTAATCCTGACTCTACTTTTTCTTTTTTCCAAAAGGTTCAAAAGAGAATATTCCCGTGAGCCCTTTTTTCTTCTCAGGCTTTTCTTTTAGACCTAATTCTTTGAGGGCAACTTTATGTTCAGGATCTATCCCCAAAGCTTTTTTGAATTGCTTTTTAGCTTTAACTAAAAGTCCCTTTTCTTTGTAATATATCCCAAATCCCACGTAGCATTCTGGATTCAAAGGTTCTAATTTTATGGCTTTCCGGAAGTCCTCTTCAGCTTTCCTGTGAAATGGGGGAACCTTCGACTCTGCCATGGCAAGTAACAGAAAATAGATTCCTTTGCTCTTCCTTAACCTCACAGCCTCTTCTAAAAGGATTAAAGCGTCTTCATATCTTTCCTGATTATACAGCGTCCTACCCTGACGATACTTAATATCTGCTTTCTTTTCCAACTCTACTTTACCCAGTTCTGCAGATGTATCGCTTTTGGAATCATAGCCCTGCCTTTTTCTCTCATTGCTGAGGGTATTGTAGGCCTTTGTAATATGATCAAATAGATCCTTAATCTTTGCCTTTATATCTGAAGGAAGATCTTGATCAAAGCAGTCAGGATGATATTTGCGTGCCAGACGAAAATAAGCCATTTTTATCTGGTATGAAGAAGCATTTTGGGATACATTTAAAATCTGGTAATAATCCATGGTCGAAAACCGCTCACTCAAGGCCACCACCTCGGCCATCTTCTTCTCTGATTCATTGACAGTAACTTTTTTAGCCTTTTCTTTTTTCTCTGGAACTTTTTCTTCTGGTAATTTTTTCTCTGGAACTTTTTCTACATCTTTAACATCTATAAGATTCAAACAATAAAAAAGATAAAGGCTCTTCCAGAAAAGCATAGGTTTGAAACCTCCAGAATGAAGAAGGTCTTCTGCGGAAGAACTTCCATCAATTATCCCAAATATCTTCTTTTCTTCTTCTGTTAAGCGGTCAATGAAATCTTCACTCTTAGGAAAAGGGACCTTATTCTCCATGAATTTTTCCAACTGAGAGCTGGACTTTATCCGCCTTATACCTTCCTCAATCAGATCAGGAATGCTTATTTTATATTTGAATTCCTCCTCAGCGAATTTACTTCTCTCTTGAAATTTAAATTTTCCATCAAAAAAGGGGAAAATATTCAAGGTGATTTCACTCATTTGATACACCAGGCCATCATATAAGTCATTCTCGGAGAGAAGACCTTCTTTTATCAAAATTTCCCCTATTTTGTACATTGGATCAATGTACTGGTCAATTTTAGAATAGGTCGCCTTTGAAATCTTTCTCAGCTTAAACAAAATTTCTCCCAGCAATTCTTGAGGATGGGTTATTTTGGCATAAACTAAAAATCCATCATGAAAGAAAAGATATTTTTGGATACCTTCGTGCTTGAAAATAAGGGGACCACTCTTCTTGTGAAGATAGATATCCTTTAAGTAACAAGCGATGTGTTCCATAGGGATTAGACCTTTAAAACTTTAACTCTTATTTGTCTCCTCGTCAATGTATGCTTTTCATTTTTATATTTTAATTATATTCTAAAAAAACTCAAGTCTTAAGGTCTTGGTAAGCATCTCTTCTTCTGTGATAAGGAAGTAATCATTAATAACGCAAGGGTATTTGGGAATGGAT
>JREQ01003574.1_pt1 | contig 15817 bp, 30 predicted proteins | sample 210151 | NCBI WGS metagenome assembly JREQ01 (sample SAMN03019617, study PRJNA260268) | marine sediment metagenome | biome: Marine; feature: Sediment; material: Clay; isolation source: clay from marine sediments 31 meters below sea floor depth collected from... | place: New Zealand: Canterbury... | reverse complement strand
GCAAAGCGTTTGTCAGGAGAATTAACTGGACTTTACATAGACAGATTTTCGCTTAGTATTTGGGGACACAGCCCACATGCTCACAGGTAGCTAATGATGAACGCAAAAGCTAGTCCTAGAAGATATTCTACATAGTCGAAGTAACTGTCTGTTGATTTCTCGACCTGTCTTGCTTGATACAGTAAATACACCACAAATATGAGAATCGACAGGATAGCTCCATAAGGAGCTCTTAGAATAGCACCTGAGATGAATCCTAAGATGAAGTGCCAATAATCTGACAGTTGAGTGAAAGCTTCTCTTATACCCACTCCTTTATTCTTTCCACGTGAGTTTTGAACCATTCATAATCCACCTCCTTACCGAGTTCTTTGAGCTGCCTTACGATTCCTGAACAATATTCCCATGCCACCTCAGCCTTAAAATCACTATTCTCAATTATCTTATTCATCTGCTGAAAGAGCATTGCTGTGCGCTTAGACTTTTCTATATCTTCTAACACTTGCCTACCTTTAGCTATAACTTCTTCTAAATGCTGAATCCTGTACTTAATTCCTTTCCGTTTTCTTTCTAGATTACGCAACTTCAGTTCAATATCATCAACTTGAGACAGCAGTAACTTCTGCTCTTCAATAAAAGGTGTAAGATTGACAGCATAATCGTTGAACTCATCTGTCTCAGGTAGGTTCTTTAGAAAATCATTTACTAGACCTGACACGTTAACATTTCGTCTTCTCAGCTTAGTGAGAACATCTTCATCTAATGATAGTGTGTATCGCTTCTTCATAAGTCTTCTTCACCGACCCAAATATCTTCCAAAGTGTAAGACTCTCCATCTATAGTGAAGGAGTTTCTTTCAAAGGTTATATTGAAATCGAACTTTCTTGAGACTCGCTTCAGCATAGACTCTATTTGTCTAATATCTTTCAAATGTCTTATTCTCTCACCAAGAAGGAACTTGACAAACGCTTCTGCTTCCTCTTTACTTTTTAGTTTCATCTATCTTCACCTCTTCGTTTTTGTGAAGGTGCTGATAGTCTACATAGATTCCAAGTCTGTCTAAATGCTTCTTAGCTTCGTTAAGATGACGTTCCACTTCATACCATTCATCTTGAAGTTTAGCATCCACAAAACAAGAGCCAATATGTATTTCGCACATTATCGTGTTATCTGGTCGAAACTTTTCTTTCTCCTTTAGCTCTTCTAGTTTCTTCCTGAAAGCACTCACCATGTTCTTTATCAATTCTCTCTTTTCTTTCTCATTCATTTTTTCTTTTCCCTCCTTCCTAAACTAACGACTCCACTCTTCATAAACAAGACATGACTTCTAACCAAATCCATTATCAAACTGGTTGACGACACCCAATCGTAACCAAACACAAGCATCTTATCTCTCAACTTAGACATATGCATCGACTGGTTCGTTGCTTGCTTCAAGATAGTGACTATCTGAGCGTACTGAGTCCCTCGCATCACCTCCTGACGCCAATAATACTCCTTACGAATCAACTTTCTGCTATCATCATCCAAAGCAACAACTAAATCCTTTTCTGGTTCTTCTCTCATAATCTGATAGCCAGCAATGATTCTTTCATACAGTGGTTCTTCGTAATGCAAAAGTCCATACTTGTCAAACTCTTTATATATTTTATCATCGAAGCTGATACTTTCAATCTTCTTAACAGCTGAATGCCTCTGGTTAATTTCTTTACCCAGAACTCTCAGTGCTGTGAAGCTACAAATCTTGTTCAGCATTCTTCTTCTTGCATACTTAAGAGTTTCGATATCTTCTTTAGTTGGTAAAAATGTTAAAAAGACAAACCTTCTACCTAACCCTTGACTTAAATCGAATCTAGCCGGCTGAGTCCCGGCCCACAGTGACGCACAAGTGTGGTCTTCAATACCACCTGGACCTAACCTTTTACTTATGAAGCCTCTGTCCAAGCTAGTCAGCATAGCTGTATCCAGCTGCTTACTATACTGTGCTTTCATAGCTTGCGTGATAGCTGAGAACTCTTCACAACCTAATATTGCTTCTCTATGAAGTATAGCCTCGCCTGGAATCGTTATTGATTCACCGTTAACTGTCTTTATTGTACCTACCCAGCCGGCTTCAGTCATATAACCTTCAAACTTATGGTCTATCTTAGAATGCTCTAATATACCTACCACAGGCATCAGAAACTGCATCTGAAAGAAGCTCTTAGAGAAACCACTTGGAGCTACGAAGAAGACATTAGCTCTAAAGTCGTACGGAATTCTTCCTTCATAAAGAAATGTCTTCTCCCAGTTTCTAATATTCAGCATGTGAGCTCCAATCGACGCATTAAAGAAAGGAACATACTTCTCTACTTTCGCTACTCCACTTCTTTTTAATTCATCGATAATAGCCCAATTCAGATCCACATAGTAAGCCTCCACTTAAGTCTTGAGCCACTTCTCAAACCACTCTTCTCTTTCTCTAATTAATTGAAGCATCATAGAAATATCTAATCTTCTAGGAGCTCTATCAGTTCTGATAGTCCAGTGTCTTTTAGGAAATTCTTTTGTGATTTCTCCAATAAGTTTTCTAATATGAATTATTAAATCATCAACTGTAACTGTTTCTGTTAATACTTCACATATTCGTTTATCTAATCCACCCATCCACTTTCACCTCCAACATGAAAATTCTAAAGTTTTTGAAAATTTTCAAATTTACTGTAATTTCCATGTTAAAATCATGCTGAAATCCGACTTTACTAAAATTTTCTGATTTTTTTTTATTTTACAAGTTTTGCAATAGTCTTAGCTCTCACAGGACCAATACCTCTTACTGCTTGTAACCTCTGTTCAGATGCACTCACAAAAGCCTTCACACTACCAAACTTCTTAAGTGATGCTTCGGCAACTCTCTTCGATAAACCAAATCCTCTCATCAACACTCTCACTCGTGGAGACACTTTTACACGTCGCTTGTAGATGTTAAGTCTAGGTAGTCCTAATTTGCCTTCTTGAACTTTCTCACAAATCTGAATTCCAAAATACATTGCGTGTCTTAAGTCTGGAACCCATATCGTGGGCAACCCATACCTGACATATACAGATACGAGCGAACCAACAACCATCTTCCAATTAATAGCTCTGTGATAAACTGCTTCTGCTTCTTTTGGTGTTCCACTTACCAATAATTGCGATAATCTACCATCTTGTGCAAGCCTTGGAGCTTGCTTATAGAGTCGCCCATCCAAAAGTGAAGCGATAAGGTCAGTAACTGTCTTGTGTTCAATAACAACTTTATCTGTCGCGATATCTCCTAGTTTTAATCTGGTGACAACAATCGAAGGATACAATTGTCGAAGCGTTCGAATAGTCTTTTCACTTTCTCTGCTATCACATAGCAATCGAAATTTGTGTCGGCTCATGGTACCTTCTCATCTCGAATTCATTAAACTCAACTATCGCACCACACATCTTATCATACTCGGAAACAGTTATTGTCACCGGTCTGTCATATACAAATTCTGACACTATCTTTGCAACTTCTATAGCAATGTGTTCACAAGAAAGCATTCCAAAGTAATACTTATCTTTCCTTTTGAAGTCTTCTGCAAGTCTCTTCACTACCTTCTCTTTAAAATCTAGCCATTCAACTTCTCTGTCACCATACTCTGGAAACTCTATTCTGAATAGAAAGAAGTGCAAATGTTTCCTTTTAATGTCTTCTCTAGTCGCTTCCGGATAACAATGTTCTCCCCAGACTGTAAACTCAACATAGATGCTAACTCTCACATCTAACCCTCCTTAGGAGTCTTTAATAGACCATATAGGAATTCTTTATTCTTTTCTCTAGAGCTAAACACTGAACGAAATGCATAAGTGATAGCTGCACTGTCTGCTGATTTGACTCCTCGTATCCTAGAACACAAATGCTCAGCTTCTACTCTGACCAACAACGCTCTTGGTTCGATAACTCGATACAGCTCATCAGTTAGCTCTGCTGTAAACCTTTCTTGAATCATTAGCTTATGAGAGTAGTAGTCAACCAGTCTCGCTGGTTTCGATAAACCTATCACGTGCTCATTCGGAATATAAGCTATCGAGACAGTTCCAAGAAACACAAGCATGTGATGTTCACATAAAGAACTGAATCGCATATTCTTGATAATCACAACTTGAGTATCCGTTGCAGGAAAGAGTCGACACTCAGGTGGTTGCTTCTCATAACCTGTTGTAAGCTCAAGCAGCGTTTTCGCTACTCTCTTTGGAGTTCTTTTCACATCTCCTACATCGAAAGGTACACCTAGTTCAATTAAGACTTTCTTCATCAACTTTTCTATCTTCTTTAAATCCCTCAACTAAACTCCTCTCTTGTGTCTATACATAATAACATGCAGTTGTGGAAGAACACGTACAACTTTATTTGGATACTTCCTAAGAACGTAATCTCTCATCATTCGTAGCGTCTTTGGTATATTTCGATAGCCTTGTGGTTGTAGAATAACTTGTGCTTTGTACAGATGTAAGTCTTCTAACAAATCGAATACTTCATCAATGTCTTTCTGCTTTTCAATTACAAACTTCAATTGACAATTCGAACGTAAGCCTAATTCATAGATGACATCTTTATTAAGATGCTCTTCCATTCCAGAGTTCGAAAGTTTGGGTGAGACACTCCAAAAATCAATTGCATGTAGTAAATAGAATGAAGGCATTATAGTCCCATTTGTTTCGATAGTTATATACTTTGTCATTAACCGTCTGTGCAGTTCACGAACCAGTTTACTTAACTCCTGAACTAGAGGTTCTCCGCCCGTGATACAAATATTCGAAACATTAGGCTCTACTTTCACAAGCTCCACGATTTCCTTTTCAGACCTCTTTTTACCTTCCAAAGCATACTTTGTATCACACCAGACACACTTCAAATTACAGCCTGCTAGTCGAATGAAAGTTGTTGGCATTCCCATTTGAATTCCTTCACCTTGAATTGAGGTAAAGATTTCATTTACATTTAACATTGTCACTTATCACCTTCTAATTGACTTTTCTTAAAGTTATGTTTAAGGATATTCCACTCCTTGATTAGGACCTTCGTAAAGTTCAAATGTCACTGATGTGATGCCGTCAATTGCATGTAGTTCCTCTGCTAACTGCGTAGAAATGTTTTCTACTGTAGGTTCAGAAACATACTTGAAATTCGTCCGAACACGTACTCCAAACATTGGATTTCGCATAATTAACTTGTCCCATTCGTCTCTGTCTTTCGATGGAATAATAAATGTATGGTTCCAGTCTTTCACCACAGCCTTAATCCTACCTACATCAACGAATTTTTCACAGCGTATTTGCAAATCCCGAATGAAATACGTATGTCCGTGAATAACTTGGCACTTCGGTACAGACGGAATGTAATGCGCAGCTTCAAAAGTTAGTTCTTTTATTTTTAAGATTCTTTCCATTATATACACCTCCTTACCACAAGCACTCCTTGCTGAATTCACAAGTTTACATTTCGATTGGTTTATACTTTAGATAAAACACATTTTTCTTGTGTATCAGAAGAAAAGCGAATGGTTTTTTGAGCTTCTTGAGACGTTCAAGGTTTGTTTGAGTGATTACATGTATAAAGCCGACTTTTACATTCAGCAGAACTTGTTTTTCGTTCTCTTCAATGATGAAGTCATAAGGAGACGCAGAATTTCCTTCTTCTAGAATTTTGACTTTTAATTCGTTCAATTTGTCTCTTCCTTTTGCTTGACTAATCGCTGATGCGCTCATTGTTCTTCTTAAACCTAATTTGTGAGTCATATTGGTAATAGCTTCTCGGCTTCTGTTAAGAGCCTTTTCCGTTTCAGCGATGCTTTTGTTCTCTCTGACCATTTGCTTTAAAAGTTCTTTTTCCGCTTCAGACCAGATATCAGGACGTAGCTCTTGCGAAAAGACATGTTTCTTACCTTTAAGTCTCAACAAGTATGCTTTGTTGTAAACTGCATTCACACTTCTGTCCAATGTTTTTGCAATTTCTCTAACGTGCAAGTCTGACTTCCACATTCGCTTTAGCTTTTCCTCTTCTTCTAATGTCCAATACCAGTGCTTCAAAATGATTCACTCAGAGTATTCAAAGACTTCTCTAGATTTAAACATTTTGCTAAATTGGAAGAAGAACATCGGAATTACCAAAAACATTCCTTCGCAAACTCGCACATACGGCAGAAAGACGTGTGTCGTTTCGGAAACTCCTTCTTAGATATCTTATCACTCATCTTTCGCATTCCAGACTCTATTCCTCTAAACGACCACGGAGTAAGCTTAAATTGCCACCAGATATCCAAGTTTGCATTGTAAGCACCAATCATTGTCGCCTTTCTATCGAATGGGTCTATTTTGTTCAGCCAAAACGAATAGAAAACGCATTCACTTTTAATATATTGTACACGCCAGCGAGATGAAAGTTTGTATTCTATGTTCATTAAAGTGTCATTAGCAAGCAAGTCTATTCTATCAATGATACCAATATACTCATCAGATTCCAGCAGATATTCTCTTTCCAACGGAAAGAAGAATTTAATATCAGTCTTTTTAGCTCTAAGGAAATGTTCGGCTTCGAATCTACAGAAGTTTCTGCAGCACTCCTTTGTCACAGGTGGATACTCAACTGGAATTAATGTTTCGAAATACTGTGATAGGTCTTCAAATGTCAAAAGAGGTAAAGCTTTATCGACATCAACCTTATCGAAGAACTCTTTGCCAAACAAATGAAACAGTTCTCCTGACTTCATTTCTGGTGACTGAACTAGCTCATCATATCTCTTGTCAACGTATATCTTTTCATATCTCGCAGGACAAATCTGAAACGTAGTGTATTTTGTCTTGCTAATTCGAGTATCGTCTCTTTCGAGTTTAGCTTTCAGTTCTATGATTAAAGGCTTCTTCATGCAAGTACTTCCTTTAACTCTTTCTTTGTTTGCTCAAGACTTCTGAACACCACAACAGGTTTGCCTATATCTTTGCAGTACTTAAGTTCTATCTGAGTGTGCTTTCCTACAGCATCTTTGTGTATCAGAACAACAGCGTCTGCTAAACGTATTTTTTTTTGAAAGTGAATGCTCTCAAGTAAACCACGATGTACTTCTATGTTCTTCACATCTGTCTTAAACATGCTTACACTGATGACTAAGTAGCCAGCTAGAGCTAGTTCTTTATTGACATTACGGTACTGATTCTGCCACTGTGGTCTTGTTGAACCTACTAAGCAGATGATTTTATGAGGCAAAAACTTTTCTTCTATTTCAGTTTTCATATCCACACCTCCATCTTAGTTTGCTTCTTACCAGTTCGAACAAATATCCAATCATACCCTAACACTTCTACAAACTCCTTAAACTTATTCTTAATCGTCTTCTCAATCATCTTCCTATAATCTATTTGCACACCTTCTGTTTCATCGGCAGTTTCGTAGTCTGGAAAACAGAGCTCACGAACTTTCCTATCTTTTACGTATTTGGAATAAACCAATAAGGGCTTACGGTCTTCACGAAAACGAAATCCATATAGTTCCTGTCCATTCTTCATGCCACGTATCCACGGATTTGTTCTGTTGAATTTGTGAACACCTTTTGGAATAGCTATGTAGCTTGTATCGTTGTCAGTGAAGTTCTGAATAGCTCCTCTCAAAAGTTGCACAGCAGCTACTCTGTCTTTTTCTCTAAGTAACAAGTTGAAGAACTTTTTTTGTAAATTGACAGTTATTCTTGCTGAGTCAGAACGTCTAGCTGCTATGCCTCTCATTAGTTGGAAATTACAGGATTTACCATCAGCGTACACCACATTACCAACATAGTGTTTGCTTCTATGTAGAAATAGTATGTCAAAAATTTTCTCAGTTTCTAAAGTCAAAGTCTTCTTAAAGCGCAGCTCTTTACTGATGTCTGCCAATCCATGATTTAGGTAACTCTCTAGCTGTGACGCTTCTTCAAGACTGAACTGGTGTAATGGTACGAATATGGAATCTGTGTCATAATGGATAACAGTGTAACCGATTTTCTGAGCTTTCGAAATTAGCTTCTGTAGGATTGTTCGACCAGTGGCAGTTATCTTCTTAGCTATGTCAATATCAAGATGCTTCATGCAACCCCAGAAAGCTCTGATAGCGTACTTTATACTCTGTTCACGAGTATAAACTAATTTGTACTCTGGTGTATCAGGTTCCAATGCCTGTCTCATCTTACGTAATTTTGCTCTCTCTGCCATAAGCGAAGCAACAGCTTTAGGCAGAACACCAGTCGGTTCCAGTCGAAACTCTGTCGACGAAATCTTAGACTCAAAGGAAAGATTCAACTCAACAATGATGCTAGGATATAGTGTATGAATGTCGAACACAGCTGTGTTATCAAACAAACCTCTTCGTCTGACAACAGAAGGTAAAGCACCTCTGAAAGTAGGAAGTTTCTTCATCTCGAACGTTGGAAGTGGTTTGTCAGCTACTCTATGCAAGTAAGTTACCACATTATGGAAAGCTATATGTGATGTCTGCAGTTGTGTTCCGAATATTCTCCGTCTTCTATCAAACTCGCCTATTATGTCTCTTTTGTTATCGATAAGCTCTAATGCTTTCATTTCGTTGACTGCATACTTGTAGAGAGCTTCGTGCCCTGTCAGACCATCTTTAGTTAAGCCTTCACCTTTGAAGAAGATATCTATCCTATCACCTAAGTCTTCATAAGCGAAACCACATTCTGTACTTACAATCCACTTAAGGTCATATGTAAACTTCTGACCTTCAGGCTTAGTCAGTACTTTGTAAAACTCTAACAAATCTACACATTCAAGACCCCAAGCTACGAAAGAAATAGCTCTTCCCTTGTGCTCATCAAATTTACAAATGACCGTTCCTAGAGGAGACAGACGTTTAATAGGATAATAGCGAATTTTTCTTGAGCGTCTATACCAGTAAGGAAAGTCGTACCTATTGTTCCACCAACCTGCAAGTGCATCAGGCGCTATATCGTTTATCAAGTCTAAAGCAGCATCGTACATTTCTGTTTCTTTATCAAAGTATTCGAAACCGAATTCTTTAGCATTTGGATGTCTCAGACAGTACAAGTAGTTCTTCTTCTTTTCTTTATCACGAAAACTCATTTGACAAATTGGATAGATGGGGTTCTTAGGCTCTGGCATAATCTCTGGAGGAGACAGCATCTCGAAATCAAGATACATAGCGTATGGTTTTACACCCAAGTCTTGCGCAGGTCTGATAACATCTTTATCTACTTCTATTCCACATTTAATCTTCTTGTGGATTAGGTAGTGAATAACATATGGAAGTTTAGCCTCACAAGTTTCAGCATATCGAACTCTATCTAAACCAACATCTCTAGGCATGTTCACTTCTATATACTTAATAGGACGACCTAGAATGTCAGTTTCTGTTGCTTCCTGAGGACTAGATACCGCAAAAAAGTGCGGTGGAAATTTAACTGCTTTCACCCAGTGCTTATTACCAGATATGTCTCTTCCTTTTAACCAGATAACAGGTTTGTTGTACTCTTTGCAATAACCCCAAGTTTGCAAGTCGAGTCTCACGGATACTTCTCCTTGAAAGTCAAAGCTCTGTATACTAACAGTTTTATGTTCTCTTCTGAAAGTCTAAGCTTCCTTTGTGGTAGTGTTTTGTCTAGAGAAACTCTATTATGTCCTATTGGTTCTCTTTTGAACGACAACTGATGACCACTAGCTGCTAGGCTAATCGGTAAAGATGTGTCAACACTTCTAACTGACGAGCTCAGATAACACAGTAACTCTCTCGCATCGTCTAAGCCTAGAAGGTGATGTTTGAAGCACATTCCGCTTTCTACGGAAAGAGTCGAGAAGACAGCCAAAGGTCGTGCTCTGTACTGATATTTCCACAAATCTATAACTGACCAGCCTATCGAGTCTATTTCGTTGTAGTAACAGCAAGACCCTATAATGTCTTTCAGGTTCTCTAGTAAGACAGCGATTGACTTACCGTGTGGTACGACCAGAAAATCATAAGTGTCACGCTCATTCTTTGACAAACTAGCTAAGAAATTACTTATAGCATTTAGCGTTTTTTTCGGTTTCAGTGGATAATCTGGAACTACAATCTCGTCAACGCTTGCTAGCTTAGCTGCCTCAAGAAGCTTTTCTGTTTCCAATGGTTCGCCCTTCTCGAAAGCACCGTTATCCATTATGACCCATTTGTGCTCTTGACTTCTATAGTACTCAGCATATTCTTCTGACTCTAGCACTCTCTGCGCTAGGCAGAAGTGCATTCCGCCTAAGTCAGACAGCTTTAGATGCTTCAACGGGCTTATTATCGCTACCTTCATACTTATACCCTTCTACAGTGATTCCTGTCTTCTCTTTTATCATCTTCACAAGTTTATCAAATGTGATATTTTCAATCTTCATGTTTACGATTCTCTTCTGCCTAAGCTTCTCTAGCACTCCATAGAATCTCTCATCGTTTGGATTTAGCCTCGACTTTACTATATGAACAACACAATCACACCAGTATGGTGTTTGTATCATCCAACGTGGTCCTTTACTTCCAGTTTCCTGACCTCTCTTTCCATAAATAGGTACTTCCTTAGCAGCGACGACAACATTACAGTGTGAAGTCAATAGTCTCATCATCATCAAATAGTAATTCTCGTTTCTCTCTTGCCAAGCAAGTCTTTCAATGTATTCTTCACCTGTTCTTGCAGAAACCTTTCGTGTAGCTGTTTTCATAACCCAAGCATTCATCCAAGTATAGATGTCACTGATAGAGTCAAGCACTATTGTTCCTGTCTCAACATCTTTCAAAGACGTCAAAGCATCTGTAACTTTCGCTAACGATTTTGAAAAGTCTGCTACACCAGTTTCTTCATCTATGACTTTAGCTTCGAAAATTCGGATGTCCTTGTCTGGAAAATTATACTTTGCAACTTTCGCAGCACCAAACTCTGTGTCTACAACATAAACAGGTTCAGGACCAGATTCGCCTAAGTAGGTCTTTCCAGTAGCATAATCGCCCCATACTAGTACCTTCAATCCTCTAAGTGACGGCAACTCAGCTGCTTTCTTGAAATACGCTTCTGGTTTCAACTCGACTTTCTTTTCTTTGTTTAAATCCCACGCCAACTTACACTCACCTCAGCACAAAGCCAAACAGAGAAAAAAAACATTCTACTTTAACCTTTGGAGAAAGGAGATAAAGAGAGAAGGCTTCCTACTCTATTTGATTACTCACTGACTGTAGTATCAGCCTGTGGCAAAAAGACTTCCTCTTCTCCTGGAGCTACACGATGCTCTGGAATACAATAGACGCCATACGCATTCACGTTCACTTGGTCCATTTCATCAGTCATTAAGTTTCTTCCTAGTGATGTTCTACCTACAACGATTACTTTCGAACCTCTGCCAAAATCAAGCTGGTCTTTCAAATGTCCAGGCACGAACACCGTGATACCAGCGAATTCGATATCCTCTTCAACGTCTCCTAAAGAAATCATATATGAACCTCTATCAGTTGGTGTGTCTCTCTTAAAGATGACGTCACCAGTTACAATGCAGAATCTTGTTGGGTCTTTCGCATTAGCTGCGTGCCAAGCGGCTACTTCAAGCACATGTGGTCTCTGCTCTTGTGGTGCACTCATTAGTAGTTGCATAATTGTCTTTCCTGCTACCTCTGGAAACTCGGCTGGAACAAAAGACGTTAAAGCAGAACTGGTGCAGATGAAACAGTCTGGTCTATCCTGTCGTATGTTTAGTCTTGATAGTACTGGTTTACCAAGTGGTATGTCAAAGTCAGTAGCTGCTTGTCTCATCGTAAGACGAAGTACTTTAACACTACCTCCTGAGAATCTCTTAGCTAAGCCAATAACTGACTTTTGGAAGAATGGCTTCAATGGTTTACCGCAGTTTGGATTCTTGCGTCCTTTACTTGTTTCTGTTGGCTGTACGAAATACTCTTTCGTGTCCAATGGTACACCAGCAGCATCAGTCTCACCATCAAATAGTGCTTTGTCTTTGTCAACAACAAACAATTGTTTCTTCCTATCAAACTCTCTCTGATTCGTGTCTCTCTTCTCTCCAATACCAAAGAAGTAACAATGGAATGGTGTTGCTCTAGACCTTAAGAGTGGTGCTAGTTGAGAGCCTAACATACTTCTTGCTCTCGACTCATAGAAGTCTTCTGTCTTTTCTGGAACGTTTCTTTTTGATTGTTCAATTAGTTTGTTTAATTGTGTAGTCAAGTTTGGAACAGATATTCCTAGCTTCTCGCTCCACTTGTTTAACAGGGATACAGTTTTATCATTCATAATAATACACCTCCTCTAAAATCGTAACAAACGTCTTTTCTGGTCTTTACTAATTTCAGATGACACTGTTTGTACATCTACAGTACTGCATAGTTTCTTCAGAAGTTTTAGGAACGTTAGATATTCGCCAAAAGTCTTTTTGATTAATGGCTTCACATACTGCTCAAGAAATTCATCGTAGTCAGAATATACTGTGCTTTGACCGCGATTCCACTCTTCAATGCACTTTCCAACAAAAGTAATCAGTTGTTCTTCATCCATGTATACACCTCCAAATATTTCTATTTTTTGTCACTGTTTTTTCTGTGACTGTGATACGGCCTCTGGAGTCGCGTAATATTTAATTTTACCTCTCTTCTGCACAATCAAAAAACTCAATCCCTCCAACACACGCAAATATCTCCTCATAGCCGGCACCTTCTTTCCACACATCTCAGCTAAAGCATCAGCTGTGTAAGCTTTCTTTAAGCTCATCTTCTCTCTCAATTCTGCAAGTATTAAGAGCGAGGTAGGTTTCTTCTTTTTTCTCTGCACTACTTTCACAGTCCAAATCTGCGAAGAACTTGATTCCTTGCTTCGAAAGGAATCATTACGTCGTTGCGAATTTCAGACAGAACTTTCTGTCGTCCTTCTTCGATGCCTTTCTCTTTGCCTTCAATTCCGCCTCTACAATATCCTTCGTCATATGCTGAAGCTTTTTCTACTTCCAAAAGACCTTCAACAATACTAATAAGGTCTTGTTCATCACCTTTCGAGATTCCCACTCTAACGCAGAATTGAGCTAGCTCTTCCATTTAAATCACATCCTATAAGTCTAAAAGATGTACACACCAATGTAACACTCATATAAAGTGGTTCACAATATTTAAGCGTGATTAGAAAAAGAAAGAAGGAAGATAAAAGTCCAAAACTCTAGGAAAAACTACATACTTTCAGCACTAAGCCAAAAAGCGTTGCCATCCTTACCTCTTTTGATAACTTTTTCTTTCTCCAAAAGTCTCTGTAGTCTCGAGTAAGTAGCCGAATAACTCAATCCTAGTCCTTTTGCGATGGCATTTGTCGAAAGAGCTTTATCTCTTATTAGGTCCAGCACTTCTTCCTCTTTAACTCTCGCTTTCTCGAATACTTCACCAAGAGTCCTGAATTCTTCTATCGGAATTTCAGATTCTACATTTTTAGGCATTTAATTCCACCTCCGTTGTTTAAGAATATTAATAGCGTTCACTACATATATATTTGACGTTAAGATAGTCTGGGCTCGAAATAGTCGAAAACTTCTGACATAAGATTCTTGAATGTCAAGCCTCTTTCTGTAATAAGATAGTGCAACTTTTTTCTTTTCGTAACGACTCTAAGCAGTCTTGCTTCTAACAATTGCTTCAAGTAGATTTGCTTCAAGGTAGTACAGTTCAAATTAGCTTTCTGCATAATGTGAGTTATTTTCCTAGGTTCATGACATACTGCCAGAATGTCAAACATGACTTCATATTTGGTTCGTCTCAAAGTACTAACCTCATGGTAAAAGTTTATCCGCGAGATTCTGCTCTGATGGAATCCACTTAATAGTCACTCTCTTATTCAGACCAGCAATCACTACCCAAACTTGAGTAGCCAACTCTCTCAGTCTAAGCTCTTTTATCTTCCAGTCGTGATTCAACTGTTTCACAGCCAGCTTAGAGTCACTCAAGATTTCTATCTCCTTAGCTTCTGACTTAGATGCAGCCATCAGAGCAACCAGAATGGCTTTATATTCAGCTTCGTTACTCGTGATACCGTCTTCATGAAAAGTTTTACAATAGTCTGTTTCTTTTACTCTGAATCCGTAGTCTCCTTTGCCACTGCCATCTACGTAAATAGTTAGTTTCTTCATTCCAAACCTCTCTTCTTCCTTTCTTTCAATAACCATTCCTTTATTCTCTTCCACTCTATCCTGCCTTTCTCCGGCCAGACTCTTCCTATAAAGTCGACACAATTAATATGTTCTTTTGTATTGCAGACTTCTTCTTCAAAAGATGGATTCGTGTTCAGTTGTGGAATCACACATATATCTTTATGTGCGCAAACATTACTCGATGACAATTTGATAAGCCTCCTTTCCTAACTTCTCAGCATATCGCATTGTCCATGTTCCTCCACTGTAGATTCCTGTTCCTTTACAGTAACGACAAACTTTCCAAGTCCAACTACCATCTGCGTGCTCAAAAACTTTCTTACCTTTTCCACCACAATGCCTACAACTTCCTTTCGGTTCAATATCGTAGAGAACATCACATGCTTCAGCGATTTGGATGTTGCGTGACTTGTAACCTTTCAATGGTTGCTTCACTAATCTTTGGTCAGCTGCTTCTTTGTCTAGAAAATCTTCCCATTGATGAACTTCTGCTGGATAAATCTCCTTCTTTATTCCAAGCTCATCAGCGATTTCCTCAGCCCAAATATCAACTCCAAGTTCGTGACAATGACCAGTAACAAGAACTATATTACTGTAATCAAAAGAAGTAATTTGCTTATCTAATTTGCTTTCAAGCTCTTCCATAGTTAGACCTTTTCCAAGTGCAGCCCTAACGAAAATACATCGTATCGTAGCCTTTGCTTTTTCTTTCTGTTCTTCAGTTTTCCATGCTCTTTCATCTGCACCTACTAAAGCTATCTTCATTGTTTTTCAGCCTTCATTTCAAGTATTCCGATTATAGTGTAAAGAACATCCTTCACATCATCAGTAAGATTGCTTGAAGCTACTTTTTCTCTCAATTTTTGATATTCACTCATAGTTTCTCAACTCTATACTTTTCACGTAACTGATTCAAATATCTTTTCACATCAAGTTTCAAATCATAAGGATTCTCTGTCTCAATCGTAAACGTATCAGCTGGCTGATAAGCAAAAGACTCATAAACTACTGTGACAGTTACCACCACTAGTGCTTTCTGTGTCATGCTTGTCTCAACCTCTTCTTAAGTGTTCCTCTCTCTGGAGACTGAGTAGAGTATCCACAACTGCTGCAGACAACATAAAAGAAACCGCCTCTGTTGAATCTAATTATCAGAGGCTTTCTACAGCTTGGACAGTTTACTTCTGCTTTTCTTTTCCTGTTCTTAGAACTTCCCATGTTGCTCCAAACCTACCTTTAATAGAGCGTGCAACGTGACCATCCTTAAGGACATGAAGTTTAATTCTCACTCGCTCATTTTGTGGAATATCGTTCATCACCTTAGATATATCCTCTTTCTTGAAAAGCAACACTGGAGAATTAATAGCCAGTGGATGACTTAACTTGACTCTAACGTATTCTGCACTTTCAGTTATGCTGACTACTTTGAGACGTTTCATGCTGTTACTTCCTCTTAATAAGGTCTGCTAACAGAGATGTTATTCTGAATTTGTGCTTCGCATTCTCTCTTTCAAGAAAATATATCTTGTGTTGCAGAACCGAGATTTCATGTCTCAAGTTCTTTATCTTATCTTTATCAGTTACTATCTTCTTCATTTGCTCACCTCAGCTATTCTCC
>JREQ01002489.1_pt1 | contig 16013 bp, 12 predicted proteins | sample 210151 | NCBI WGS metagenome assembly JREQ01 (sample SAMN03019617, study PRJNA260268) | marine sediment metagenome | biome: Marine; feature: Sediment; material: Clay; isolation source: clay from marine sediments 31 meters below sea floor depth collected from... | place: New Zealand: Canterbury... | reverse complement strand
ACTAAAATCTCTTATAAGTGGTTTAGTTTTGACAAAAAGTTTTATCTTGTTTAAATATTTTTTAATTTTTATAAATGAATTATTACGTCCAACAAGTTTATCTATAATCTTTTTTAGTACCTCATCTGTATTATCATTTTTATATGTATTTTCAACCATTAATATACCTCTGTTTAGATAATTTATTGTAATAAATAAATTCTATAATATTAAAGAATTATTAAGGACTATTCTTCATATTAATCTTAATTTTTTCTATAAAATCCATTATATCTTCACCTTCAGGTATTTCAAGTTCTTCAGGTTTTTTTAATTGATTACAAATGGTAAACTGATTTAGAGCTTTTTCATATTCTTCTTTCTCATAATATATTTTTCCTAAAAGATAATGGACTTCAAATTTTTTTGGGTACATAATATTTACAGTTATTAGTTTTTCAAAAGCTTTGTCTAAATCTCCTTTTTTATATAATGTCCTTCCCATTCCAAAATGGGCTCCAAAATCTCCTACTTCAAGTTTTTGAGCTTCTTTATAATATTTTATTGCATTTTCAAAATCTTCACTTTTTTCATATGCAGTTCCAAGTGCGACTGTTGCATAAAAATAGTCAGGTTTTATTTTCACTGCTTTTATTAAAAATTTCTTACTATTTTCAAAATCTTTTTCTTTTAAATATGCTCTTCCAAGTAGATTAAGAGCTTTATAATTCTTATTGTTTAATTTAACAGATTTCCCAAGAGAATCAATTGCATTAACAAAATCTTTTTCCTGGTAGAGATTGTAACCTTCTTTGTAATATGTTTTAGAAAGATTTATGTCTTCCAATTGATGTGAAAGAAATAATATAGAGCTTATGATTACAGAAAGTAAAATAATAATAAAGAAATATTTAATTATGTTTTTACCAAACTCATCTTTAACTCTTTTTTTAGAACTTATAATAAATGGATTAACTAGTCCAAAAACAAAAAACGGTAAGGAGCTAATTAGAAATCTCACCCAAATATCAGTTCTTATTAAAATTAAAAATATTAATGAAAGAAGAGTAAACAATAATCCGTAAATGAAGTAATAAGAAGTTTTTAATTCATAATATAAACAATAAATGAAGAAGGAAAGTAATATAATTCCTGCCCAAATTGGGTAGAAAATCAATTCAGTTACGCAAAAATAAACAATAATAAGACAAATAAATATAGATGAAAATAAGATTTTTTTATCTTCGTTTAATAAAGAATCGATATTTTTTTTACCCATTTTAAGATGAAATAAATCTTTAAAAAATCAATAAAAGAATTCTGTTAATCTCTAAATAAAAAGAAGTTTTTTGATTTTTTTATTAAATTACAAATTATATAACTTTTTAATCTATTATACTAATTACTATTATAAATAAATATACTTGAAAACCACCTTCAGTCATAAATTACCTATTAATTAAGTTAATATGATATCTTATTTATAATGTTTGAAAATCAATCTTAAATAATACTTAAATACTAATTTTACTCTTTGAGTTGAAATTGTTATTTTGTTAGAATAACTAATAATTAAATTTTCTAATTAGGGTTTAAAAAAAACTATTTATTTGTCTATATCTATTTTAGTTACAGACACGATTAATATTACACTATGAATGCGTATTTTTAAAATATAAAATGAATAACAAAGTAAATTATGGCTCCAATATATAAGATAAATATAAAAAAAATTGGCTGTATTTTTAAAAGAATCCTATTAAAAAATAGAGTTGAGATATTCTTATTTTTCTACTTTATTTTAATGTTCATTTTTTATAGTTGGACAACAATTACTAACTCACAATCTTTCATTCATGTTGACGACAGAGAAATCTGGTTAGTTTCCCACAATATTTATAAAAATCATAGTCTAACTTATGAAGAACCTTTAAATAAGTATTTAAAACACAAGGTTTTTAACACATTTGAAACTGTATTTGTTGATAACAAGATTGTTCCAAGAAGAGCATTGGGTATATACTTTTTAACAGCTTCTGGGTTTTTATTTGGAGAAAATGGACCTTTTTTAATGATTTCTATTTTAGGTCTACTTTGTGTCATCTTTTTTTACTTACTTACAAAAAATCTCTTTGATAAGAAAATAGCATTATTATCAACAGTTCTACTTAGCTCGTCTTTCCCTATAGTTCATTGGAGTAACATGTTGTTCAACAACATGCCAGCCTTTTCTCTTTATATAATAGGACTTTTCTTTTTTTCAGAAATATTAGTAAAGAAAAAAAATAAAATAATATTTTATCTTTTGAGTTCTATATTTTTCTCACTATCAATCTGGATCAGATATGAATATCTTATATTTGTTTTATTATTAATTGTTTGGATTTTAAAAGATAGAAAATCAATTAATTTTAAATATTTAGTTATTTCTACACTTGTTATAATAACTATTCTATTTCCAATTTTATTATTAAATAATTATCTATATAAATCACCCTTTTTAGTTGGTTACTCTGTTAAAAGTAATAATCAAGTTAAAGAGCAAATTTCTTATACAGAAAAACAATTACTAAAACTTATTACAAGAACTATAAGCGGAATGAATTCAACATTTAAGACATTTCTTTCGAAATTATTCAAAATTAATACTGATATAGTTTTTCATAATTTCAAAAACTTCATTTTTAATCTTTTCCCACAGATAGTTCCATTTGCTTTGTTTGGTATAATTCACACATTGAAAAGCAAAAATAAAAATATTATTAATTTCACAATCTATGCTATTTTCGTTCTAATTTTCTGGATGTTTTATATAATGAGAGGTTATCATTTTGGTGGAAAAGATGCTATAGCAGGAGCATCCAAAATAAGATATTTATTTATAACTTATTCTTTTGTGATTGTTTTTTCTACATTCCTTATCTTTAAACTTTTTAAAAGATTGCCTGATAGATTAATTCATTTTGTTACAATACTGATTATTATTATATCTATTATAAATACAGTTAATTTATCTTTCTTTGGAACATTAGGAATGGTCAAAACACACGAAATAAAAAAGAATATTAATATGATTGATACTGCTATTAAAGGTTTGCCCTCAAATTCTATTATCGTAAATGACACTTTTAATTATGCTATAGGAATACGAAACAGAAAAGTATTTGATATGTCGATGATATATTCACCCGCTATTATTGATATAGATTCATTAAATCCCAAAACTAATTATTATGAAGTAGTTTCTACCACAATAAAATATATAAAAATTCTCCTTGATTTGAATTATCCAGTTTATGTATTAGAAAAAAATCATTTTAATTTAGTTAAAAATATTGAGGAGAAAGAAGAATTATTAGACACCAAAAAAGTTATATCGGAGGATTATTTTGAGATATATAAAGTATCTTATAAAGAAAAATAATGAGAACCTTAAGCTTTTTCTTAGGATAAATAGAACAATATTCACAATTATAACTGTTATTTATTTATTGTTACTTATAATAAACCAGTTCTGGGATAAAATCTTTAAAGAATATCTAAATATAAATGCAATCTTTATCTTATTATTAATGAGTGGTGTATTCTTTTTATTCCCTATAATTAAAGAGGAGGAAAAGTTTAACGAAAAGAGAAAATTAGAAAGAGAAGATATCTTTTTATTCTTTATTATGGGACTAATTTGTTCAGTTTTAGTTTGGATGAAAATTAAAGATTTTGGAATAATTTCATATATAATTTCGGGTATTGCAGGTTTAATAACATTAATTTTGCCAATATTACTTTTTTATTAATAAGAATAGAGTTTACAAAAAAGTATTTTTATATTTTATGTTTTTCTTTTATTATAGATAAATCCAAATAAAAATAATTTCAAAAGGATAAATAGTTAAATATTATAATGATAAAAAATGATTTAAAAACTATTTGAAGAGGAAAATATGATAGATAAAGTTAAAGAGAATATTGTTGATGTCAGTATTGTTTTAGCCACATATAATGAAGAAAAAAGTATAAAAGAAGAATTAAAAAGAATTAAAAAGGCAATGGATTCTTCAAAATATTCCTATGAAGTAATAGTCGTTGATGATGGTTCTAAAGACAAAACTCCTGATATAGTAGAACAGAATTTTCCATGGGTAAAATTATATAGAAGACCTGTTAACTATGGGACAGGTACAGCAAGAAAATTTGGAACAGAGAGAGCAAAAGGTAAATATGTTGTTTGGTCTGATGCTGATTTAACTTATCCTAACTATCTAATTCCTGAATTAATTCCACATTTAGACAAATATGATCAAGTTATTGGTGCAAGAAAAACGGAAGAAGGTCAAAATAAATTATTAAGAGTGCCTACAAAATGGTTTATAAGAAAATTGGCAATATTCTTGTCTGGTAAAAATATTCCAGACTTGAACTCTGGGCTTAGAGCATTTAAAAGAGAGTTTGGAATAAGATATTTACACATGCTTCCACCAGGTTTTTCATGTGTTGCTACTATGACACTGGCATTTTTAATAAATGGACATCCAGTAAAATTTGTACCAATTGATTATTTTAAGAGAGTAGGTAAATCAAAATTTCATCCAATAAAAAGTACCTGGGAATATCTCATACAGGTAATCAGAATGATAATGTTTTTCAATCCCCTTAAGATTTTTTTACCAATTTCTATTTTTCTAATGATTATAGGAATTGGCAAATTTGTATATGACATAATTTTTTATCATTTCAGTATTAAAGGCTCAACTATTGTTGCTTTAATGATAGCAATCCAAGTTTTTGTTTTTGGTTTATTAGCTGAATTAATAGTACGAATGTCAAAAAAATAAATTATTAAGAAAATTATAATATCAAGTAAAAAATATCTTTCTTCTCCACTTTAAACAAAAATAGTTTTACTTAGGAGAATTTATTGAAATTTTTTGTTGTAGGACCTACATATCCTTATAAAGGTGGTATTTCTCATTTTAATACACTTCTTTGTGAAAACTTAAAAAAAGAACATTCAGTTACATTAATTAGTTGGAAAAGGAGATTTCCAAAACTTTTATATCCTGTTGATCAATTAGATATAGAAAGTAAGGAAGTTATAAAAACCAATGCTTTATTCATCTTAGATTACTTAAATCCCCTAACTTGGTTCAAAGTTTTTTTTAAGATAAAAAGAGAAAAACCTGATAGAATTATTTTTCACTGGGTTACCACAGCAATGACTCCACCATTTTCAATCCTTTTTTTTCTTATAAAAATCTTTACAAAAACTAAAATTATACTAATTTGTCATAATATTTATCCACATGAAAAAAGATTTTTTGATAAGTTATGCATGAGAATAATATTTAATAAAGCAGACTATTTAATTGTACACTCAAAATCCGCAGTTGAATATATAAGAAAAATAACAACTACTAAAAAGGTTATTAATGGTTTCCATCCAATTTATGATATCTTTTCTACAAAAAAAACGCCAACTGACATAGTAAGCATTAAAAATAAATTGAGTTTGAAAGAAAGAGTTATTCTTTTTTTTGGAGTTGTTAGAGAATACAAAGGATTAATATATCTAATAAGAGCTTTACCTAGAGTTATAAGAAAAATTGATGTAGATTTGTTAATAGTAGGGGAATTTTGGGATAAAAAACAAAAATATATAGATCTGATACAAAAATTAGGAGTAGAAAATAATATAAAAATTATAGACAGATATATCTCAAATGAAGAGGTTGGAAAATACTTTAAAATTGCAGATGTTGTAGTTTTACCTTACATTTCAGGTTCCCAATCAGGAATCATTCAAATTGCATATGCTTTTAACAAACCAGTAATTACAACTAATGTCGGTGGATTTAGTGAAACAATTATAGATGGAGAGACTGGATTTGTTGTTAAACCTAAAGATCATGAAGAGCTTTCTCAAAAGATTTTAAAATTCTTTAAATTAAAAGATAGAAATAATTTTGCTATAAATATAGAAAAAGAGAAAAAAAAATATAGATGGGAAGATTATATTAATTTATTGACAAAAATTTAGAAAATATATATTAAAATCCAAATTCGTAAAGAAAAATATTAGAGAACAACAAATGAAACCTCTATTAACATTTTATCTACATAAAAAGAGAATTAGCGTAGTCAGGACCTTTTTAAAGGGAGATATATTAGATCTTGGTTGTGGCCCCGCAAGTATAATTCAATTTTTAAAGAAAAACCAAAACTATGTAGGAATAGAATATGACGATATATGTGTAGGAGATTTAAAGAGAAAATACCACACATATAATTTTTATACTAGAGATTTAGAAAAAGATAAATTAAACATTAAAGGTTTAAAGTTTGATACTATTTTAATGATTGCTGTAATAGAACACTTAGCTCATCCGGATAACATCATTTCTGAATGTTGGAAATATTTGAAACCCAACAGCAGCTTAGTTATAACAACCCCTACACCTTTTGGAAACAATATTATTCATAAACTTGGAGCGAAATTTGGGTTATTTAGCAAAGTGGCAGTTAAAGACCATAAAATCATATATGATTATAAAAAAATGAAATTCTTACTCAATAAATATGGGCTAAAAATTGTTAAATATAAGAAGTTTGAATTTGGCTGTAATTCATTATTTGAAGTGAAAATAAAATGAAAAAAATATTAATAATATCACCATTCAACATTTTTCCTCCATATTCTGGATCGGCAAACAGAATCTATAATCTAGTAAAATATTTATCAAGAAAAAATAGGGTATTTCTTCTTTGCAATAATTATAAACGAATTTCTAGTGATGAAAATAAGAGTGAATATGTATCGAACCTTTCAAACACTGTATTATACTTTGTTAGGTCATTTAAAAAGCTATCACAAATAATTAATCCATTGTTGCTTTTGGAGGGTTTAAAAATAATAAAAGCGTACAGACCAGATTATATCATAGCAGAATTTACCTGGTCTGGATTGCATGCAATATTATTACATTTTTTAACAGGGGTTCCATATATTTTGGATGAACATAATGTTGAATTTCTGAGATTTGCTAGAATAAAAAGAGGGAATAAATTATCAATATTCTTACTTAAACAATATGAAAATCTATCTTGTATATTTGCTCATAAAATATTTTGTGTATCTGAAGTAGATAGAAATCTTTTAATTCAAAAATTAAATATTGATAAGAATAAAATAATTATCGTTCCTAATGGGATTGATATTGATAAAATTTGTCGAAATGAAGGAAAAAAAGAAATCATTAGAAATGAATTAAATATTAAGGCGAATGAAAAAATAATATTGTTTTATGGCACATTAGATTACAAACCAAATCTTGAAGCTGTAGAGATTATATATAAAGAAATCTTACCACGGATTATAAATAAAATGCCAAATACAAAATTTTTAGTTGTTGGAAATAATCCCCCTTTAAAATATAAACATAATAGTATTATATTTACAGGAGTAGTAGATAATTTGATAGATTATATCAACATATCTGATTTAATGATATGCCCATTAACGAGTGGTGGGGGTACCAGGATTAAAATATTGGAATCTATTGCTTGCGGAAGGTGTGTTATCAGCACTTCAATTGGAGCAGAGGGATTGGTTAACACAGAAACGGCACCATTTTTGGAAATTATAGATGATTGGCATGAATTTGCGGACAAAATCATAGATTTATTAAAAGAACAAAAAGGTCAAAAAGCGCCTTCTGTATCTTTTCTGCGTAAATATTCTTGGCGAAATATTGTGACAAAAGCGCTGAAATTGGTAGGTAATGATGAGTAGAAAATTCTTAACAGTTACATTATTGATTGGGACTATTTTAATAGCAATCTTTGTGCGTGTAAATACTTTTACACTCAAGGTTTTTGGAACTGAGGATGCATATACATATGTAGTCAAAGCGGATATTATTAAGAACGCAAAGGGTCTTGCCCCCGCTACATTTTATCAGCTTGAACCGCGTGTATTTCCCTTGGGAGGCCCTCCTTTATATCCTCTACTTGTTGCTTTCTTCTCTATCCTCATCCCGACTGGCTTGGCTGCTAAACTCCTTTCGTCTTTATTCTCATTACTTGCTATCGTTTTTTTCTTTCTCTTACTTCGTGATTTCTTTAAATCTGGATTTTTGGCGATCTTAGGTGCACTCACTTTGGCTCTAGAGCCCCATTTCATATTTACAGGGGTTCAACCACAGGTCGAAGCATTGATTGTTTTTTTATCTGTGTGTTCGGTATATTGTCTTTTAAAATATGAAAAAACGGAGAGAGTTGGTTTTGTCTATCTTTCCGTATTATGTGCAGGTTTATTGTCCAGTACTCATTTGATTGGGTTTATTTTTAGTTTTGTTACTTGGATTTCGATTGCTATTTTATATTTTTCAAAAAATAATAAAATAAATAGGTTTGTGAAACTGGCTCTACCCTGTCTGATCTTGTGGTTGGTCATATCATCATGGTGGATTTTGTATAGTGCTGTTCAAACGGGCAGCTTGCCTGGTTCCATTGTTATTTACAAGAACACAGCTGGAAGCCTTGTGGGGATAGGACAAACTAAAACACAAAGTGTAGGGTTAAGGTATTGGACAGTGATACAAGATTTTATTCCTACGCAGAGCCTTTATGTGTTTTTCCTGCTTGGACTTGTATCTAGCCTTAGGCTTTTAGGTAAAAACCGTTGTGTTGTCATCTTTTACATATGGTTTTTTGCTGTTTTTTTAGTCTCAATATTCTTACCTTTTTCATACAGTCATTTCTCCCGCTATCCACTTCAATTTCTGCCTGCTGTGATTTTTTTTGCTATGAGTTTTCTGTGGTATGTCTTCAATTATTGCGGAAGGGACTTGTTACTGAAACAAATCATTTCGCTTTTAGTGCTAGTGCATTTATTGGTGGTGTTTCCTTTACAAAAGAGCAAAATTTCAACATGGCAGCATAGCGTTATGACAATGTATAGACCCCGATGTGAACTTGGACTATTTTTGAAGGACAGAAATATATCTTCTAACATTTTGTATGCCTTTTGGCCATCGATTATTCATTCCTACAAAAGTGTACCAATGAAGAATTTAATTGATTATCAAACAATAATAATGAATGGTGAAAATCCGGCTGATGTTATTTTAAAGAAAAATGTTGACTACATAGTTTGGGACAATTCTTCGAATGATTACTATGGTTTTGCAGAAAGAACATTTAACTTGCTTCCAACTCCATTGGTTAGTATTGAGTTAATCAAGTCGTTTGATGGGGGGGTTAAGTTATACGAAATTAAAACAAATAAAGAAATAACCAAAAGAAGCTATCCTGTCAATAGTGACTCGATTCAATTAAGAGGATTTTCAGGGTTAAAAGAGCAAGACTTTGTTTACTCAAAAGGGGGAATCCCTCTTGGCTTAAAGCAAATCAGATATTGTCTAATAGAATCAGACGATGCAACAGTTGCTATTCCTATGAGCTCTCAAGGTGAAAACAAGTCAGTAGTATATTTTCGTATGTTAATTCAGAACTTTAAAACTGGGTTTAAGGTTTATATTAAGTCAGAGTATGGTGAGAGATTAGTTTTGGCAGTAGACGAGAATCTACTTGGTTGGTGGGGTTGGAACTATTATAAAATCAATATAAAAGAATCGGAATTAAGTAATGGAGGTTATTTAACTCTTATTTTTAGAAAAGCCACTGATGATAAGGTTGCTTTATCAGAAGTAGTGCTTTACTAGATGGCGAAGGAGATTAAAGTTTTAATGGTTTTAATCGTTTTCCCATTGGCACAGCAGGAGTGCCAGAATTTTCCCAGTGGTTTAGTAAAAATTTAATTGGGTGCAGGTTTAGAGGTTCCTGTTTTGATAGGAATGGAAGAAAATAGGTTTGTTAAAGAAATAAATAGTATGGAGTTTGCAGAGCTTTACGGAGAATGACTTCTAAAGATAAATTTAATAAGTTTTTATTTTTGATTAATACAATCTGTGGGTTATAAGTTGTTTAAAACCCTATATTCTTTATATTATTCACTTTTTCTGAAGCTAGTGTTATCTTAAGATGTCTTCAAAAATTGTTAGAATATCTTTAGCATATTTTTGCCAGCTAAAATTCTCCTTGACGAAAATTTGACCGTTTTCACCAATTGATTTATAGAACTTCTCATTACTTAATAAATACTTTATTTTGTTGGCTATCATCTTGGGATTTTTTGGTGGAACCAATAAACTATTAATCTCATCTTCTAGAACTTCGGAAACTCCAGTTCCTAAGGATACAACAGATGGCTTCCCGCAAGCCATGGCTTCCAAAGGAGCCATACCCCATGTTTGTTTTGTTGCGGGGAAAACAAAAACATGACAAGCATTGTATAATGAAACAAGTTCTTCGTCCTCCACGAATCCTGTAAAAATGATGTTTTCTGTACAATCAAGTTCTTTAGTTAACCGTTCTAAATCTTCTTTTTGAGGTCCATCACCAACAATAACCCCTACAATGTCAGTGAATTTAGATTTGAGTAAGGATATAGCAACAATGAAATCATTAATCCTTTTCCTTTTTTCTAATCTATTAGCAGTTAAGATAACTACTTTGTTTTTTAATTTGTATTTGTTTATGGCTAATTCTTGGGTTCCCTTTCTAAATTCTTCTACATTAAGACCCGTCCTGACTATCGTAGATTCTCTTCCATATATTTTTTTTACTAATTCTTTATTGAGAGAATCAAGAACAACTATTTTGTTTATGTTGTTAACTGCTCTCTGATCAAGATTAACATAATAGTTTTTTATTAGCTTATATATAAGACTCCACCCCTTTTTTTGGGAAATGTCAGGTTCGCGATACCACGAAGCTGGTTCATTGCACATCCAGACAATTGGGATGTTGCTACGTTCTTTTTTATAGAAATATGTGGCTAAATTTGATGGGGGATTATGACAATTAATTATATTGTGGTCTTTTCGAATTTCCTTGGCCATGATTCTCATAAAGATTGGGGCGCTAGTAGCTACGTATCGCACCCCTTTTGACCACCCAATCCCTCCTGTTTCTACGATATTCAACTTCGCAGATAATTCCGGATAGCAGTTTGCAGTATCAAGTTTGCTTGTGTATATAGTAACTTCATTCCCCATCTTTTCTAATTCATTTGCTAGGTTCAAAACTTGTCTTTCTGCACCACCATAAATATCTAGGGCTGGATGTAGTATGCCAATATCCATAATGCCTACCTTTTAAATCAATTGCTTAAGTATCTCGGTAATCTTTGAAATAATAAAATCCAAATCTCCCTGTTCTAAGTATTGATGACAGCCAACATAAAATCCATTATTACCTATGTATTCAGCATTGGGCAATTTTCCCTCATATTTTTTCTTTAAAAAAGAATAAGCTGGCTGCTGTGTCGGTATACACCCAAACAATGGTCTTGTTTCCACGCCCCTTTTCTCTAGTTCATATCTTAGTTTTTTTCTGGATATCTTTTTCGGGTCTTTGATCACTATTGGGTAGGCTAGGTAACTCACATTTTCATCGTATTTGGGTAACTGGAGAATATCTGATAATTCCTCTAGAGCCTCATTTAAGTATTTGATATTCTCTCTTCGCTTTTCAGTGATCCAATCTGCTTTTTTTAACTGAATAATTCCTAAGGCTGCCTGAAATTCCATTGCTTTGAAATTATATCCGATTATATCATGAGTAAATCTTGGATCGAAGTCGTCTTTCCCCTTATGGGAAGAGAGTTTTGGACACTTACCCTCTGCTCTATAACAGATGGGGCAGTCGCACATTCTGCCATGGGCTTTAATCTTTTTTATTAGTCTTCTAATCTCTGGGTCATCTGTTGTTATTGCACCTAGCTCTCCTGCCTGTATGTTATGAGCTACGTAGAATGAAAAGGCAGATAATAGAGATAAAGACCCAGTTTTCTTACCTTTGTATATCGTACCGTGGGCTTGGGCTGAATCCTCAAATGTAATCAAACCATATTCTTTAGCAATTTTATTTATTTTATCCATGTTACAGGGATATCCCATTAAGTGAACGGGAAGTATTATAGAATATTCTGTTGGGTCGTCTATCTTTTCCAGATGCGCTTTAATGTTCTCTGGAGTAATTCCAAATGTTTCCTTATCAATATCAATATATACAGGTTCAAAGCCACTTAGAACTATTGCATTGCTTGTCGCTATGTATGTCAGAGGTGTTGTTATAACTTTTGTATTAGGTTTTATGTTTAAGTCTTTATGAAATTTCAATGCAGTTAATCCAGCTATTAAAGCAGAAGTACCGGAACTCACAACTACAGCGTGGTTTGTCCCTATGAATTTCGCCCATTCTCTCTCAAATTCTCTGACTTTCTGACCCTCAGAAATTCTTCCTGAATCCAAAACTTCATTTATCGCTTGTTTTTCTTCTTCTCCTATTCTAAAATCACCTACCCGGACTCTGATCATACCCTTCCTCTCCAGTAATTCAACAAATGTTCCATAGTTTGCTCAAATGGAATTTCTGGCTTCCAGCCTGTGGCTTCTTTAAATTTTGAATAATCTCCCTGTAAAATTTCAACATCTGAGGGTCTCATTCTGGAGGGGTCTTGCTTTACTTCAATGTTCCTTACTTTACTCATACTAAGCAACAAATCTAAAACAGATTGAATTTTTCTTGCCTTCCCTGAACAGATGTTATAAACTTCACCATATTCACATTTATTAACAGCAAGCCAATACGCCCTTACAATGTCTCTAACATCTGAAAAATCCCGTTGTGCATTTAAATTGCCAACACAAATCGCTGCTTCCCTCAAACCCTTTTCAATTTCTGCTACTTGTTTTGAGAAATTAGATGTTACAAAAACATCGCCACGACGAGGACCTGTATGGTTAAACGCTCTTGCAACAACAGTTTTTAATCCATAAGACCTATAATACTGCCTCGATAATAAATCCTGTGCCACTTTACTAACACCATAAGGGGACATTGGTCGCAATGGATTTGTCTCCTTTATTGGCATCTCATCTGGATATACCAAACCATATTCCTCTGAAGAGCCAGCAATTTGTATTACAGGATCACATCTTGATTTTCTGACTGCTTCAAGCAAATTCGCATTCCCAACAATGTTTGTTATTAATGTTTCAGTAGGGGCATTCCAACTTGTTGGAACAAAAGATTGTGCAGCTAGATGAAAAATGTAATCAGGTTGCGTTTCATCAATCACTGTTTGCATAGAGTGTGCATCCTTTATATTTGCCTCGATGAGATGCAGTTTATTTTTTATGCCTTGGATGTTCTCAGTTCTGCTTCTCCGTCTTATAGTTCCATATACTTCAACTTCATTGCTTAAGAGATATTCTGCTAAATGGCTTCCAACAAATCCTGTTATTCCAGTTATCAAAGCTCTTTTCATAACTTTCACATTTTTCTCAAGAGATTTTATCCTCTTGTTAAGTTCATCCACACTCATCTTCTTCTCAATGGGATACATTTCTGTTTTAACCATGTATCCATAAATGATTTAGAAGTATAAAAAGTTTGGTTTTAAAGCATAATTATACTCTTTTTTAATTTTTAAGGAATACAGATTAAATGGGATATCATTTATTTATTCCAATTATTTTTTCAGTATTTTCTGCAATTGGTATCTATTTTTAGTATCTCTGCTATTTACTGCGTATAAGTTACAATTATTAAGTAATTACAAAATTTAATCTCTTAATAATAAATAATTATATATTACAATTAGGAGAATTAACAAATCTAATATAAAAATGTTAAAATTTATGATATTATGCCTACAATTTTACACTTATTTAAAATACAATATGAAATGATGTTGATGAAATAGTGTTATAAGAAGCTTATAAAAATGTAAAAATAAAGTAAAAAATATTTATAAACCAAAGATCATATAACAAGGATAACTTTTGCAGAAAACATCCCTTTTAAAAGGAACATTTTATTCTGGAATATCGCAAGCTGCTTTTATCTTATCAGGTTATATAACAAGTTTCTGGTTAGCAAGATATCTTGGTCCTAATAATTATGGTATATATGGAGTAATAATTTCCTTTATAACTATAGTAAAAACTGTTTCAACAGAAGGTTTCTCTCAAGCTGTTTCAAAATATTGTGCTGAGGATGAAACCTTAGCTTATTCAATAAAGACCTCTATGTTAAAAATTCTAATTCCTTCTGGCATATTCATTGCTACAATTTGCTATTTTTTTGCTCCGCTGATTGCTATTATCTTAAAAGATGATAAACTAGTTCCCTTTATACGCATTTCAGTTCCTATCATACCTCTATTTACAATTTATTCTATATTTGTAGGTTATTTTAATGGATTACATTTATTTAATAAACAGTCCTACCTTTTAATAGTTTATTCTTCATTAAAATTAATTTTTATCATCCCTTTATCAATTTATTTTGGTTTATACGGATCTATTACTGGCTTTATAGTTGCACTTATAGGCGCTATTTTAGTAGGAGTTTCATTTTCAGAAAAAGGTAAACGTGGTTATTTTAATAATTTGAAACTAATTAAATTTGCTTTTCCTATTATTATTGATTCTATAACCTTTTCAATTTTGATAAATTTAGGTCTACTAATGATAAAATCAATGCTTATAGATAACATATTAACTGGATATTATAATGTTTCAGTTATACTATCAAGAGCACCAATTTTTTTATTATCAGGTGTTCTTGGTATGATAATACTTCCAGCTACATCAAGCTCAATTAAAAAACAATCTTTAGAAAAAACAAGAAATCTCATTAACAGATTGATAAAATTTTCCTTAATAATTGTATTACCAATTACCTTTCTTTTTAGTTTTACTAATCCAAAATTGATAAATTTCTTTTATTCAGAGCAATATTCACCAAGTTCAAAGTCTCTTTCGATACTAATTTATGGAATGATGTTCTTCGCAATTTTTAATATATTAGCTAGTATATTAAAAGGCGCTGGAAAACCTCGTATTCCAATGATAATTGCATTAGTTTCTCTAGTCCTGAACTTTTTGCTAAACATATATCTTATACCTAATTATCAATTAATTGGAGCAGCAATTTCAACATCAGTTGTGGGTTTATTAGCTGTAATTTTGACATCATATTTAATTTATAAAGAGTTTGGGGATTTAATTTCTATTAAAAGTTTTTTAAAGATAATATTAGCATCTCTTATAACTACAATTCCTACTATCTTTATTGCTATTCCAAAATTTCTACTTCCAATTGAGTATATGTTTTCCATTGTAATTTACCTTATCCTTCTCTATGCTCTAAAGGAGATTACAAAAAAGGATATTGAAAAAATAAGGGAAACTTTAATCACATTTATTCCATGGTTATAAAAGAAAGATATTTAAATGTGATTTTGAACAAGTTTTGAGTTAATTTAGTTATAGATTTCGTTGGAAAATAATATTATTTTATAGGTGTAATCAGAAGAAGGAGCCCATCTTCCATTCAAGCTGTTTAGAGTATTATCTCCATTGTAGTTATGAGGAGGAGATGCTCCCCAAACAAAATGCCTTGGATCATATTTATCAGAACAGTAAAGGTTTCCATTTGAATCTTTTATTTGAATATGGTCAGGATAAATATACCATGCAAGATGTGCATAATGAGCAATTATTCCTAATTCCTCAGTTGCAAAAGTGTTGTAAACTCCAGGTGCTCCTGTTGCTCCTAATCCACAAAAATTATTTGCACTTTCAGGAACAATTCCATCATACTTTAGAAAATTTGTTTCATGACACATCTGAGCCCATGCTATATCTGCCCTGATGTTGAATTTATTTCCCCAGTTTATATACATATCAACAATTCCTGTAGCTTTATCTATTTTTCCTGTGTTATGTTTTTTAAACATATTTAGCATCTGTTCTTTTGTTGCTGGACTTATTCCTCTTATACTAGTTGAGTTACTAACAACATTTATACTATTTATTACATTAACTGTTTTTGATAGCACAGCTACATTCCTTTGAGAGAACCAGGTAACATACTCGTGAACTAAATCATATTTTAAAATATAA
>JREQ01005868.1_pt1 | contig 16121 bp, 19 predicted proteins | sample 210151 | NCBI WGS metagenome assembly JREQ01 (sample SAMN03019617, study PRJNA260268) | marine sediment metagenome | biome: Marine; feature: Sediment; material: Clay; isolation source: clay from marine sediments 31 meters below sea floor depth collected from... | place: New Zealand: Canterbury... | reverse complement strand
TATATATAGTAGAAATGCTAACAATCAATGATTAAAATGCCAACAATTTACGTTAGAAACGTTCCACAGGATTTAAAGAAAGAATTGGGGACAATACAAAAAGCACTAGGCTGCAAAACAATGGTTACCTTCCTATACGAAGTAGCTAGAAGGCTGCGAAAAGAACTGGAAGAGGAAGGTCATTTACTCGAATAGGTGGTTGGGATCCAAATAGAGCCGATACAAGCCAAAAGACCATAGTTTTGACACACTTATGTGTGTCGAAATTGTGCCAAATTAAAAAACGAAAGTTTTTCAGTCTCAAAACAGGTATACTTTGTGTCAAAATAGGCACACTTTAATAAAATACATAAAAGAAACCCTGAGAGAAACACACTAAAAAAGCGTAAACGTTAATATACTTTGCTACTGGGAGAGACACTGGTATCCACTCACTCTGCTGAAGAGAAAAGGAAAAAAGAAATAGGGGCGCGCGAGCGTTAATGAGGAGATGAAGTCAATGATGTTTGGAAAGGATGTCCTGGGCGGCATTGCGGCGGTGTCGAGACATCACTGGCAGACCATCCTGTGAGGGCTAACCGCATAAGAGCCCTCTATACTCAGACATCCCCAAAAAACGAATGATGCTATTCTCTGGGACGCTCACCAAACCTTGAAATCGCAGGATTCATGTTCCAAATCGAAGGAAACAACCCGTACTGGAAACGGTAAGGAAAACCTTCAAACCCCTTTTTTTTCTGTTGTTTATCAGCAATGTTAAAATAATCAGTTATGCTTAAACTGAATCGAAAAAGAAGGTGAAAAGTCTTTGGCTACGATTAGAAGAGCAGAGCTACTCAAAGTCTGGAATGCCTTAGCGAAAAAAATAACGCCTGAAAATCTTCAATGGTTGAAGATGAACCGTTCTGTTACGTGGGCTGACTTTACAGGTCTTCCCGACGCTGAAAAGCAAACAAGCATTGAGTATGGAAAAGCCGTATTTTGGGAGAATAAAAATTTATATACTGTATACGAAATTTCATTCCGCATCCAAGACTTGTTAGACGCTCTGGCTGATAGAAAAAAAATGAACTATCAATTCGGAGACGGTTTACTCAAAAAACACGTTATAGAAGTAGCTAAGGCTCTTGACATAGAGATAGACGAAAACGCGAACAAACGGATTATAATCAACCAAGTTCTCAAGGAATTGTGAAAAAATGGCTGTAAGTTTGCCTGCTCTTCTTCACGTTATCAAACGTGAGGAGCGTAAGGTAGATAATTTAATATTGTTGCTTGAAGATCCACGGGCACGTTTGTTAGCCATGCGGTTGCAGAAATTTAAACGTCAGATACAAGTTATAAACAGCATTATTGACCCAGCAGTTGAAGTTGCATCACATCCACTCAGCGAGAGGGAAGTTGCAACGCTTAACAAGTTTTACTTTGCTAAAATCCGTGGGGGGCTTGCGTCTGCGACAAGCGGGCTTACAGTGGCTTTAACCAGTATAATGGATGTATTGTTTGATGTTGATCCCGCGGTTGAGGCTGAAACAGATTTAACTTCAAACCTTGGCAAAGTTTACCGGGCAACTATTACTCAACTGGAAAAAATGTTTTCCGCCTTACAAGCAGTAGAATCCACAGTTTTCCCCGATGAAATCTTAAGAAACACCGCTAACCTGCGAAAAGCATGGAACGATTTACAGCTACTCTTAACAAACCAAATCGTTGAACCACTACAGTCATCGCTTGCGGAGTTGGCGCGGGAAAACGCTTTAAAACAGTTAAGCCAAAAAATATATGGAAGTACACAGGTTGGCTGAACACAGTCGTAAAAAACGTTTCGTTGAGCCTATAGATGAAGCTATGATTATGGAACGTGTAGCTGGCTTAAAGGGCTTCGACAGAGCCATGCTACGTTTTGGGCGTGTGTTGGCGACAACAGGCGGAGTTACGCTTAAGTCTCCTGCGAAAGGAAAAGTGATGACATGCGTGGAAATAGCACACACATACCTGAAAAGAATCGGCGCATCAACCTTTGAAACTGGTAAAAGCACATTACAAATAGCTAAAGCCACAGGCTACCAACGAATCACAATGAGTAACGCTTTAAACAAGCTTGTTAACCGAGGCATTTTAAAATCTGAAAAACGAGGAAGACACATAAGATATTTCCTACCATCGCCCCCTTAGTCTAACCTTAATTTTTTCACGGTTAAACCTTTTTAGAAGAAAGCTACATCTCTTCTATATGGCGGGAAACATGCAGAAACGAAAGGCTTTACTGTTCTTGTTAGTTCTCTCCTTTCTCCTTTCTCCCATCTTGCTTTCTGCAAACCCGCCAATTCCCGCCGTGAAAGCACAAGAAACTTCAGCACCAAGTACTGTTTGGAGTGAGTTTTCAAGTTTTGATCCTCAATTGTTGGTTGATTATCCTTCCGCGGGTTATTTAACTTGGAACACCACTTTTGGCTTATATACTATGGACAAGTCACGCTGGTGGTTCAGCTTTACAGATAGGTGTAATATTAAACAGATAGAGAAAGCCGTGTTTTGGATTAACACGACTGACACAGTTGATATAGCAAAAATAGCGAATGTTAAAGTGACTATCGCAAATAACACGGTTCTCCAAGTGCTCTACTCCTGTGTTTATAAAGGCGGAGGCTTAGCGAAGGACACGGTTATTGGCAACTTCACGGTTACTCATTATTTTAACAAAGAGCAGAAACCGAAAATTACCGTTGAGCTTCAAAGAGATGAAGTGGCTTGGGGTGAGGCTGGGCTTGGAGACTTCAATATTGCTTGGGTTTTGCTTCCAACAAAAACCTACATTAAAATTAATGAGTATGAAGCCGTAACACTTCCAGATGCAGACACGGTTAAAATCAAAGAAACTATCTTAAAGGAAGATAAAAAATGTGAAGTTGGCAGTTCCTCTAATCCTGCGGAGTGGACTGGAAGTTGGAGCTTAACTTTTTGGGATGATGTTGAAGGTGCGTGCGTTTTATATGCTGGGGCGGAGAAGGTTTGGGGCGGTAAAGGCATTACAGTTGTTTTTCCTGCTAATGAAACATATATTGACCCTTCAACAGTAGCAACAGACATAAATTACAAGGCAGCTTCTTATCCGTTTCAGAGGAAGGGATTTTATGCGGCTGAAAGATTCTGGGCATTTTATAGCGATGGTACGTGGGGCACATATGAAAGCACTGCAGACCCTACGGATTGGAGTGGTTCAACGACAAGCATAGGCATATGTCAGGATGGCACTCTTTTAAGTGCTCGGTTTGACGGAACATACGTTCACTATGCGCGTTTTTACAGCTATGATTTGTTTTATCGTAGAGGCACACCGAACGGCGACGGCGCGATAACTTGGAGTGCGGATGAACAGTTAGTCCACGAGGGCGCTCAGTACGACGAGTATGACTTTCCATGTCTTACCGTTGACAGTAATGGCTATGTGTGGATAGGTGTGCGATACAGGAGTGGCTTATCGACTTATACTCCTTATGTTTTGAAAAATGCTAACAATAACGGCACATGGTCAACAGATTTTGCGTATCCACTAAGCACACCATTAGCCTCGACTTGTAAAACGCAACCAATCGCCTTAACCGATGGTAAAGTTTATGTAATGTACTACTTCGACGGTAATCTTCCGCTCGGACAATTATATACTGGTTCTTGGGGAAGCGAAGAGTCAGACTTAGCAGACCACCCCCTTGGCAATAGTTACGGTCTTTCTGCGGTTAATGAAGGCGATGATGTTCATTTCACATATAATAGAAAAGCAACTTATCAGATTCGCTATAACAAACGCACCTATGGAGTAGGCTGGGAAGCAAACGATGTTCTCGTCCAAGATAGCATGGAAACATCTTCGGCTCCGGCATTATCTATTGACATGGCTTCAGGCGACTTATACTGTTTCTGGCTTAGAACCGATACAGACCACGTTTACTATAAGACATGTGTATCTGGAACGTGGGACACAGACCCAACCGATTGGATAGATGAAAGCGCAGACCAAATACTATATGGTTCTATGCTTAATTCTTTTTATCAAGCCTACGGCAACTACATAGGCTTACTCTACGTCACAAGCATACCAGGCCCACACAACCTACGATTTGCATACCTAACAACAACCGTGAACACCGCCCCGACCATAGGTGAGTTTCAAGCCGCAACTGTTTATGCTAACAAATATGCCTATGTTAACATTACAATTCAAGACGCTGACGGTAACACAACATTTAGAAACTCAACAATAGGGCTGATGGGTGCAAATTATACTTGGACAAACGCAACTAACACCTTTTCCGAAACAGTTTCACAGTCATATATGCAGTTAGACACAAGTGGCAGTTTGCGAATCTACATTAATTCAACAGCGTTTAAACTATCTTTTAAAATAAAATTTTTCTGGAATGCTACTGAAGGACCGGTAAATGTTTGGGGAATAATTTATGATGATTTTGACGCTAGTGCTACACATCAAGAAACCGCACTATTCACCTTTGAAGACGACTTAATCATCCACACAGACACTACCGTAGACGAGTCCATAGTAGACCCCTCTCAAACCATAACTTTTACAGCCTCCATCTATTACGAAGGAACCAGCATAGTCCCCGAAGATGTGACGGGCATCACAGCCTACGTGGAGTTAGATGGAGTAGAGAAAGGCCTCGACACCGACGTGACAGGAGGACTTTCAATAACTATAACCGCTGAAAGCGTCATTACCCAATACTCCTACAACATCTATGCTACAACAGACCAGAACACAGTGCAGAACCAAACCGTAAACGTAACCGTCCACTTCATCACAAAGGCTTACAGAAGCTACAACAACCAGCTTCAAAGCGAAGGCAAACCCTACATCCAAAACTCCACTTACCTAATCACTTACTTAAGCTACACGCCAAGCGAGTTAACATTCAAAGTTGATGTGCCTGCGGGCAACGTAAGCGAAACAGTTGCAGCGAGCATAGGCAGGATTCCGCTGAACGTGTACATAAACGGTTTAGCCTCCTACCCAAAAAGCACAAGGGCAGATTATGACGCCTATCAAGGTAACTGCTGGTATTACGACTCAGCCAACGACTTAATATACATTAAAACCAAAGGAAGCACCGTTCACGCTGTGTGGGAAGGATACACTCCTCCGCCGCCAGTAGACACGTACCCTCCGCCTCCACCGCCGCCACCGCAACTGTACGATGTGAAAATAAATGATGCTCCTTTCATGGTTATCTATCCATTTCAGCGTTCTTTCACCGTGAAAGTAATAATCGTAAATCCCACGGCTTTAACAGCAGACGCAGTTTTACAATGGCAACTTTTAGATCAGCAAAACCGAACAGTTATCCAGGGCACACAGGTAATAATGGTTCCAGCCTACGGCAACGTAACAACAACCATAAACATTCCAACCCCAATAACACTGTCTCAAACCTACACGGTAGTTACACAGACAACTGCACCTCTCCAATCAACACAAGCCACACAAACAATCCGAGTAACGTCAATCCCAACATGGCTAATCATCACATTTATATTGCTTATTATCATAATAATATACGTTAAACAGAAAAAAAGATGAAATCTTCAAAACCTTAATTTTTTCACGGTTAAACTTTTTAGGCTTGACGTAAATATTTGGACTGGCGATTTCAATGAGAAAAAACATTACACTTCCAATTTTAGCAGTAACCCTTCTCTTTCTTCTAGCCAGTTTGGCACACGCCTCCGTCACTCCTCAACCCATAGGCATAGTTGCCGTTAAAGCCATCGGCATTCCAAAAGGAACGGTAGCAGAAGCACAGTTAAGCTGGTCTTTTAACGGCTTTGGTGCAAACGCCACTTCCACCTCACCGACATGCACACTCAACCTAACTCAAGTGCTTTCAGCGGACACCAACAAAACTATAGGTGCAGGCGTAATAGCCACCGCTTTAAGCAAAGTCTACGCTAACGACACTGACCCGTACACCGTTCCCGCAAACGCGTCGAACATAGCACAATTTGACATGAATATGACTTTAAGCGACCATTACATCAAAAACGAAACATGGATAACCTCCATACATGTCGCAATAACAGGCAAGGCAGATATGACGTGTGACACGAAAGCTAACGTGTCCCTTTACAATTTCACTTCTGGAAGCTTTGTCGACCTAGGCACAGCTTTAAACGCCACGACTAACCAAAATCTAAGCTACGACGTTCCATCTGGAAACGAAACGTTCTTCGTAGACGAAAACAACAATAACACCGTATTGCTTGAGTTCTTCTGGGAAGACACCACCACCCCACCTAACGTTGACATTGATTATGTGGAGGTATCGGTAACCTACGACCTCAGCGTATCCATAACAGATTGGGAAGCAACGGAAACCGAAATATCATATGGCGTTTCCCGTGTTTTCGACCACACAGACACCTTCAACCTCACTACTCCGTCAGGCGTAACCGACCACAACTTCACAATATACTACGAAACACCTAACTACCCGCTCATAACCCAAATAGGAAAAGCCGTCACAGTAACAGTTTCAGACGCAACCGTAAACACTGTATCTCCAATAACCTTCAACATCACAAACCTCGTCACAAACATCACAACAGTAAACTGTCACCTTCCATTAGTACACATCGTTACACCCTCAGCCACCGTAACCATAACTCAAGCAAGTTTTCAGGGAGGAATAAACAAGCTATCCTTCCAAGCTTCAGGCACAGGAACACAAACAATCACAGCACGCATTAAAGCACTGCCCTACGGCATCTATGTAGATACTCACACGTTACCCTCTGCAAACTACACATGGAGCAACGGCATACTAACTATGAACATAACACTTTCAACCCACACAATAGAAATCTACCAGTACAATCCAAGCCCACCACTCCCACCACAAGACAGCGACAATGACGGCTGGTCAGACAGCTACGAAATTAGCGTAGGCACAGATCCGAATAACCCCGACACGGATGGAGACGGCATCATAGACAGTCTAGACCCAGACCCGAAGGCGGCACCACCACCAGCATACACAATCGTAACACCAATCGGAGCCATACCTATATGGCTAATAATACTACTAATCATCATCATAGGAGCCATAGGATACATCCGCCATAGGATACATCCTGCTTAAAAGGTGAAACCACAAGCTAAACAACCCTAAATTTTTAACCCTAGCTCTCACTATCATTTAATAGTCGGGGAAAAGTGAACCAACCGTGTTTGAGAACCCACAAGCCTTGGTAGCCCTAGTTGTTCTGGGACTGATAGGTTTCATGCTTCTTATTTCTAAAATCTTCACTAAACTTTGGCTTTATGCCTTGTTGCTCTCGCCGAGTTGGGGCATAAGTGCTTATAACATCTTCAACAGCATAATCAACGGTGAAACCTCCGACATTTTGCTAAACCACGCTTCAGGCTTAATTTTCATTCTTGCACCCATAGACGAATACTTAATCGTTGACCCAACCCTCAGCATATACGGAGCCGTATTACTTGGAATATGGTTCTACATAATTTTAATAACTTGCAAAAGCCTGCTTGGAGCTTGGATGTTGCCTGTAGCCCCTTTAATTTTTTGGCTCTTAGGGCGTGGACTCGGCAACACCATGCAACTATTAACACCATACCTACCTGACTGGCTGCTTCTTTACAACGGCATAGTTTTAGTTTTAATGTTCTGTGCTCTTATTGGAATAGCCCTGTTCATCTATAAAATACGTAAAAGCTAAAGGGTTTTTAATATTTCTTTTAGTCTTTCTCTCTTTTGCCTGTGAGCTTTTCGAATAGCTGACAAAGTTCCAACAACACTTGAGACCAGCAAGCTGACGGATGCGTAAACAAAATTCAACTGAAATAAAAACAAAATTCCGCCAACCATGAAGACAAAGGTGAAAGCCAACTCGTATTTCACACGTCCAGAAACAGAAGTTAACTCATCAGAGAGGCTGTAAAGCGTTCCATACGATTTCTTTTTTACTCTAACAATTCCTTTCTCACTTAGCTTTTTCAGATGGTAGTCAACTGAACCTACATTTGCATCCAGCAACTTAGCAATCTTCGGCAAAGTAAGCTGTCCATGATTCTGAAGAAGCTCCACAATCTCTCGAGCTTTCAACAGTCGCGCACCTTAATTATACTGTTCACTTTTCTTATTTAAAACTTAAAGAAAATTTAAAGTCTATTCCAGTTTTCTTAAACACACAAGGCTTTTCTACATAAAAAACAGTAGAGTTTAAGCGAAAAGAGAAAAGGAGAAAAAGAAAATGGCAGAAGAATGGTACGATAAGAAGCTTCTTGGGACGCTTCTAATTGCTGTCGTTGTTGTTGCGTTGATTATCTATGCTCCAGCGATTGCAGAGTATTTCGCTGTGGTTCCTCCTCCACCGGCAGTAGCGTACAAGTATACTACTGATTTGACTGTGGGCTTCAAAATCATGGATGACAGTACAGTTTCACTTGTTACCGCTGACATGCAACCTAGCTTCTACGTGGCGGGCACTGACCCATACGCCATAAACTTTGTAGGGCAAGTCGTATCGTCAGCAACTTTTGATTCAGCGACAGGCCAGTGGATTGCAGTGTTAGACGCTGGCACTTACGTGCTTGTAATTTCAGACCAAGCAGCATCCAAAACGAAGTATCCGCTCAAACAAACCGTAACTGTTACGGGTACAAACAACACTGACTTAAAAGTGAACCTCAGCCCCTACATGGTGCACATGGTTCGGCGGGCAACTCCCGCCATAACAAACGAAATCTGGGCTTTCAACGTTACAACTGGAGCCTACGACATTGACGAAACACTCATAGGCTTAAACGTAAGCTCAGGCGCTGGCACCCAAAACTATACGAAATGGCTAATTGAATACCGCATTCCAATTGCAGGGTTGCTGAAAGGAATCAGAACAGGGCGTTTGTACCTAGCCACATACACGGGCTTAAGCGTTTCAGCCGCTTACTTGGACGGTGTGCAAACAGCCGTATACACTGACACAGAAAGCAGCGACGATGCGATGACAGGCTACTACATCTCTTTCACAGACTGGGCAGGCGGAGTAACCCATTACCTACAAGTCTACATAACGAAAACAGGCAGCCCATCCGCTGGGACACTCACGTTAACACTCTACGAATACTACGAGTGTCACCTCGCGGCTCTCAGATGGTGGACAGACGAAACTGAAGACGTCACAGTAACCACGGTTTAAGAGGAGGATAAAATCCAATGTGGATAATCGTCCTCCTATTAAGCATCCTCTTCGGAGCCCACTTGCAACGAGAAAAAGCACCTGTAAGCTCATGGGTAATCGCCGCCATCCTCGCACTAGTCATGGGATTCGTCTCTGCTTTCATCATTCCAGTGTTAATTCCTGACATTATAACGCTACTGCTTCCAGCAACAGCGCAAGTCGTAGGATACATAATACTGACAATCTTCGGCTTAATCCTCGGCTTACTCGTAACCCTACTCCAAGGAGTCATAATCAAAAAATAATCCCGCAACTCCCCCTTTTTTAGTTTTAAACCTCAAAAAAATTGCGGTTAAACATAAATGATAAATTGGCAAATAACAAAGTTGGGTTAAAGGTTTGGAAGCTAAAAAACTAATCGTTTCACTTGCCCTTCTCATTCTAATCATAATCATTCTTTTTCAAATTACTCCTGTTCCCTTGACGCTTGTAAGCATAAGCAAAATAGAACTGCAAGGCGGAAGTGAACAAGACAAAAAATGGGTTAACGGCTACTGGGTTATAAGTTTCACGCTTGACCAGTACGAAGAATACAAAGGCTACTTGGAAATACCGCTTCCTGAAAACACAACAGCCACCACGTTAGACGGCAAAAAAGTTTACACAAACGAAAACGTTCTGATCAAAATACGACCAGAAAGAGCATACTTCACCCGACCGATTCGTAAAGTGCCAGAGATAGTTGTTTCAAAAGCTTACCATTGTTGGAGCAGCAAACTTGTTTATGAGTATCAATACGATTTGAACAAGCCAAGCAGCGACATCGTGAAATCCAATCATTATGAATGGGCTGGAGACCCTGAAATCCACACGGTTTGGACTGCAGAAGTTTACGTGGAAGGAGCACTTGTTGGAACAGCCAAAATCGACACGAAACAAGGAGCAACAACCGTTACAGTTTCAACAAGTAAAGGTGATGTGCTTGTTAAAAACTTGGGCTATCTGCAAGGTCGCTACATTCCCACATGGCAAGACGTTATCGCATTTAGCAGAAAGTATGTTTACCGCTACAGCGATGCTCACAAATATATTCCATATGATAGTGGTGCTACATATACAAACAGCCCCACTACAGACCGAATACGTTACATTGCTTCGGGTACCAGCGAAGCTTACAGCGTTTACTGGTTCGACAAATGCCGATGGAGAAACGTGCCTGACCTACAAGTGAAGGCAACACCTTCTGTTTGGTTCTGGAACGGCATTTATGACGAAATGATTGACGCATCTCAATTTGGAGGATGGATAAATGAAGATGATTTTTGGGCGTTGCACCGTCGCCCTGTCACTCCTGTGATTTTTCCTGAAGACGAAGATGCTTCTCATATACCTTACATGTGCCTCATCGAATATTTAGAACATAAAGGTTGCACAAACATAGCTGAAACAATGTTTCCAAACGCTGAATCATGGTCTCTTGACACAACAAACATGCAGGTTACTGTTGATTTGCCTTGGGGAGCATATTACATTCCTGCAGGCGTATTATACGTGCCGACTGAACTAGCAGACACGTGGGTTTATTATCCGCCCAAATCAGATGTGAAAATAACCGCTGTTGGCTGGGAGTCGGGTGAAGCTGTAAGGCAGATTTCTGGAACAGCGAGATGCTGGATAGACATTGTTCAGCAAGCAGACGTTGAATCTTCATGTAAAATAACCGCGCAGGCTTCCACACCGAAAGCCATAGTCAGCCCAGCCGAAACAACTGTAACACTTAAACCGGGTGACACAAGACGCTTGTACTTTGACGTGCAAAACTTAGGTGTAGACGCTGACACAGACGGTTATGTCACTTTCGTAGCCCGTGAAACTTGGACGAACACTGAAACAAGCAGAAACAGCAACTTACGGTTTAAACTGCTTAAAGAAGCGGAAGAAACAACAATTTTAGATGTGCTTGCAGTCGATAAGGAAGAGCAGTCGCCAGTTGCAGGCATAATAGTCTCCGCCTATTATGAAGGACAAACCAAACAGGGCATAACCTCTACAAGTGGAACATGCACCTTCGACTTGGGAACATACAGAGGCGTAGTCACTTTAACAACGACTGCAACAGACCTGTACAAATCAGCAACAATCACAAAGATGGTTTCAGGAAGAACAGGCATAACCATACAACTTGAAAAACAAGCAGCACCACCCCCAATACCTGACTGGCTAATATGGGTAGTAATTGCCGCAATTGTGGCAGTAGCCATAATCGTAGGTGCGTTAATATTAAGGAGGAGAAAGTAATGGTTACAAAAATAATTATCCTCTGTCTAGCGGCGACATTCGTGTTGACGTTCGTTGGATTTCCCTTCGGTGTATCCACGAAAGACTGGGGAGAAGGTCCATATCCTCCGGGTGGAAACATCTACCTTGTTACGTTTCTTGGGCAAACAATTTATGAAGGTCCATTAACGCTTTATGCCTTACCCTTCTATATCGTAGTCTTTACTTTAAACCTCATCGTAGTCTGCATAGTCTACGTAATCCTTCACACTCTACGTAAAGGTAAGGGGGAAGCGTAATGGAAAAGAAAACCTTAATCGTGCTGGCTTTAGTTGCCGTAACCATCTTAGCATGCTATCTATATTACAGACCACTTGCAGTTGTAACTCAAACCTTAACTGGAACAGTCACACTTGCTCCTTGTCCATTAGACGAGTCAGTGCAAGTGTACGCTTTACAAACCCAAACGGAACTGTGTTACTTCACTAGAAGCGGAGGCGGATACTTCAATAAGGGTTGCATTCCATGGCTTCAGCAACATGAAGGTGCAACTGTTACCGTAACTGGTGAAGCATACACTTTCTTAGGAAAGAAACACTTGAGATCGTGGAAACCACTATGAAAAAAATTAAGGTGCTGTATAAAGGAGAATATCATCATTACCGTATATTCTGGCTTATAACTCTCTTTGCTTCTATACTGATGTTAATGTTATCTTTTTGGCAATGGTTCAGTGGAGTCCTGTTTGCTTTAAGCTTGGAACAATTATGGTGGTGGAGTTTAGTGTTAAAAAACAAACCCACTAAAATCTGGTTTCCACCTTTAATCGCAGACATTGTAGAACCATTACAGGGGGAATAAGAAATGGCAAAAGAGATCGGAAAAATAGCTGGAGCTGGGCTGTTAGCGTTAGCACTGAACCCGGCAGTTTTGCTGATTCTAGTGATAGCCTTCCTAATATTTCTTGCAGTTGGCATAGGCTTCATCATCTACTACGGGCTTGTCACAGCCATAGCATTATTCCTGTTGTCAGGCATAGGAGTCCTCATCTTACACTACACAAAAGCCGTAGACTTAACTAAACAACCTTTGATAGTAGCTCTACCATTCATCATGCTGGTCGTAGGCTACTTCGGTGAAAGAATACGCTTATTCAGCATCCAACCCTTATGGACAACACAGCCAATAACAACAACGGGGAGTGGCGCTCAACTCTTCGCAATATTAATCCTTGCAATAATCTTAGCCGTTGCAATCACAACATCACGAAAGAAGTGAAAACACTGAACACCAAAAAACTTCACAGTCAGCTTAGTCGTTTTTCTAGGGAGGATTTTCTATGAAATGGAGCTATGTTATAGTCGGCTTGTTTTGTCTCATGGTTTGCTGGTTCTTTGGCGAGTATCTTGCTAGCATAACATGGTTTTGGTTATGGCATCCATACGAGTGGATGAAACCAATTGTTCAAGGCATAGGCGTTCTTGCTCTTTTGATAATGATTGTGCTGGGGGCTGGTAAAGGCAAGGGTTCCAAATGACTGTTTGGAGCGTGTTCTGGAAAGCTGTTAAAAGCTATTTGGGCTGGCTGTTTTTCCTAGCTGTTTTTATTTGGTTTGCCTCTATAACCGCGGGGTTTAAAGCGTACTGTCCTTTCGAAAGCTTTTTGTGGGGAAGCATGGCAGTTTTCATTTTAATGTTGATTTTAGGCGTAGTTATGGGAGTTTGGAAGGGTGAACGCGCTTAAATTGTTCTCTGTTCTCACTGGTAAGATGGGTGTTGTGGGTCTGCTTGTGGTTTTAAGTTTCTCTCTGCTTACTTTGAATTATGGTTTTATCTGGCAGACAAACAGTGAACCTATGTTAGGCATAGTATATGACTACCTCTCAGACGACACGTTGACCATGAGTGCTGAACTGGAAAGAATAAAAGCGAACGGTTTCCAAATAATTTGCATACACTTTTTATGGAACACTAACCCTCAAGACCCAAACCGCGTTAAAACCGATGTTTTATTCAGTAAAGCAGCACAGTTAAACTTGAAAGTTTATGTTCGACAGCCCTGGTCTCCTGAAACCTTACAAGCATACTTAAACGTTTACGTAGACAAAATCAGCTACTTTCAAGTCATAAACGAGGCGGACATGAAACTTCTCAAAGAATGGAGTGTTCTCGGTGAACTTGTTGCTGTAGCCCAGAAAAACGCTGAAACAGTGAAAACAGCCAATCCGAACATAGAAACAGTAGCCAGCTTCGCCACCCCTTTAATTCCAACACTGATACGTGACATCTCTAAACACGTAGACATAATCGCTCTTGACATATACGAACAAATACAACTCACCACATTCACCTTTCAAATGCAAACAGTCCTAACAGCCTCCAACAAACACACAATATGGATAGGTGAATTTGGCTACGCAAGCCTAGACGATGAAGCCCAAGCAAACTTTCTAACCAAAGGCTTAGACACATTCAAGAAAAACGGTGTAGAGGCAGCTATAATCTGGTGTTGGAAACACAACCTAAGCCTGAAAATAAAAAACCGCCAAGCCGAAACAGATATACAAAACTGGTTGGAGAATTGAGGATTTTGGCAAGAAAGATGTGGCGCGTTCGTTGTAAACATCAAAATGCCCCTCTTGCTTTGGCGAACTGAAGATTCTAAACCCCAAAAAAATTACGGTTAAATATAAAACATTAAACGTGAAATACATCACGGTTAAAGTTGAAACTTACAGACGTTATGATAGGGCTTGCTGCAACTGTTCTGGGAATATTAGCTTTCGGCATCATCGTACGCTTCACATGGACTTTTTGGGACGTGCTGATCCAAACATTAATTGAGCGAGGCTACTCTCCGAGTATAGAATATGTTTTAGGTTTTCTGGTTTTCGTTGCTGCTGTTTGGCTTGGACTTGTTCAACTGAAAAAGGTGGGGCGCTGATGGGTGAGTACTTAACAAGAGGCTTCACATTCACGCTTATAATAATGTTCTTTTATCTGGTGGGCTTCCTCTTTGTTTCAGCTAATCAATCTTACCTATCTGCTTCGCCAGAAGTAGCAAACCAAACTCGCCAACAAATTGAACAAGAAAGACAAACCATAACGTTTCAAGCTATATTGCTGAACAACTTGCTAGTAACTATTTCACTTTTAATACCTGCCATCGGGCTTCTTCCCTTTCTCATTGTCTGGTACAATACTGGACAGGTTATAGGCTTACTATCTCTCGCCTACAGCACACCCCCTTCCAGTTACATTCTAAACCTCACAATTCTTGCATTTCCAGAAATTGCAGCCTATTCTATATTAAGTGCTGAAAACATTTACGTCACATTCTTAGCGTTAACCCGAACAGGAGCAAAACAACGCATCACACAACACTCATGGAAATCATTCATAATCTATCTGGTTTTACTTTTCATAGGGGCTATATCGGAGGCTGTAATGCTTGGCTGAAATAGGAGAACCCTTCGGGAAGCCATTCATATTCCTTTATGCCGCTTCTTATGTTTTCCTTCTGATCTGTTTGCTTGCCGCATTCTATTTAGGTGTCGTTCACCTGCAAGCTTTCGCGTCAATTTACCTTGCTATGCTGACGGTGGGCTTAACTTTCATGCGGGGAATCGAAACAAAAAATGTTTTAACAGGTTTAATCCTTGGGCTTCCCAGCCTCTTTCTAATAAGCGTATTTTTTGCGTTAATACAACAATGGCAAATAATGGGCGTTTTAACTGTAACTGAATGGCCTGTGGAAGCCGCAGCCAGAAATCCCTTAACATTTAAGCTGGGAGAACTCGCCTTCTCACTAGGCATAACTCCGCAACTGCTATTATCGTTAATGATGAACATTCCCGGACCTGTAGCTGAAGAAAGCTTCTTCCGAATAGGCTTATATCACCTGCTGAAGCCTGTGATGGGTGAACGCTACAGTCTAATAGCTCAAGCAACAGTCTTCGGCTTATTCCATTATTTCGCCTACAACATGAACATCCTCGGATGCGTAAGTGCTGCCATCGCAGGGTTAGCCCTTTGCTTAATATACCAAAAAACAAGAAGCGAAACAGCTATTTGTCTAAGCCATATCTTGTACAATTGGGTAGCCTGCCTTGCAGGAGGAGTCTAATCCATTATGATCTCAATGAACAGTATAGTTCAATTATTTCTACTACTGCTTTTTATAGTCTTCTCCATCGGCTCAGTCTATCTTATAGATGTGGCTTTTACAATTGTTCCTTTCACGGTCTATGGAGAGCCGGTTCAAATAGCAGTTAATGTTGGTGTTATCCTGCTGTTGTTAGCATTAATATGTTTAGCTCTTCTTTTAAGGGGGCGAAGAAAATAACAGAATTGACCAGAGGCTCTGAAGAGACTTCTTGGCGATTAACCGTAGGATTCACAGCGGTTCTTTTCTTCGCATGGGGTTGGCTGCTCATAAACGTTCCTGCACTCCATGATGTCGCTCTCCTATATGACCTTATGGTGATTCTGGCATCAGCTCTTGGAGGCTTAGCCTACGTTTCTAAATCCGCCTATCCCTTCAGCGTTCTTGGTTTTCCTCTGCTTCGTGAAGTTTTAAAACCAACTTTGACAGGAGTTATTATTGGTTTAGCATGGGTTTTAGTGGGGGGG
>JREQ01003236.1_pt1 | contig 16209 bp, 22 predicted proteins | sample 210151 | NCBI WGS metagenome assembly JREQ01 (sample SAMN03019617, study PRJNA260268) | marine sediment metagenome | biome: Marine; feature: Sediment; material: Clay; isolation source: clay from marine sediments 31 meters below sea floor depth collected from... | place: New Zealand: Canterbury... | reverse complement strand
GGCGCTCAGCGGCTGGCTTACGGTTTCGCACTGGAAAGGCTTGGGAGCAGTTGAGCAGTACAATTTCTGTTCCTTTACTTGCCTTAAAAGATGGGCAGATGCTCAGGTTCCCAAAATCCCCGAAGTATTCCTAAAGGCTTTTGCGAGAGGAAAGGATAGATAATTTTTATGTTTGAAGAAATCAGAGGTAAAAATGCCTATCTATGAATATTTTTGCCCGAATTGTAATCTTAAGTTTGAATTACTTCGCCCCTTATCCCAGTCAGACAAAATTGCTTCTTGCCCCCATTGTCATACCAATGCCAAGCGGATGCTCTCTTCCTTCGCTTCCCCTTCTAAAGAGACGGAAGATGCATCTGCCTCGATCGGTGGAAGCTCGCCTTGCAGTACATGCTCTGCCGTGAGCTGTGCTGCTTGCAAAAGATAGTGCCATCGGCGATTGAAACCAAAGGAGAATGAGCAAGTGTTAGAAGTAAAGGGGCTTAAACTAACGCTAAATGGCAAGCCTATAATTAACGGTTTAAATCTAGAAGTGAAGAAAGGCAAGATACATGGCTTATTGGGGGTAAACGGGACTGGAAAGACAACGCTGGCTAACTTACTAATGGGGATAGGTTACCCAGATGAGGGAAGCATAATATTTGAAGGTCGAGATATCACCAAGTGCACGATTTCAGAGAGAGCAAGGATGGGGATAACTCTGGCCTGGCAAGAGCCGGCAAGGTTTGAAGGGCTGAGCATAAGGGAATATTTGAAGTTAAGCAGGAATTTGGACTCAAGCGAGAGCGAAAGTTATCTCTGGATGGTTGGGCTCCCCCCAGTGGAATATATGAATCGAGCCGTTGATGTGAGCCTGAGCGGAGGAGAGAGAAAAAGAGTTGAGCTGGCCTCCGTCCTGGCTATGAAGCCGAAAGTGGCTATTTTAGACGAGCCTGATTCTGGCATAGATGTAATCTCACTGCCCCATATCATGCATGGGATAGTTGAAATGAGTAAACAAGGCTCTGCGGTGCTTTTAATCACGCATAGTGAAACAGGCATAGAAATAGCAAATGGGGTCTCTGTGATGTGTGCCGGAAAGATAATCAATACCGGAGCACCAGAGGAGATGTGCCAGTGGTTTAAGGATAATTGTCAAGTGTGTGGCCACATCGGTGAGCCAGGTTATGAGGGAGCTTAAGAAATGATTGTTGTCAAAGAATACGAGGCGATACTCGAAGCCTATAGTAAGGCAGGTGGGAATCTTGATGCCTTAAGAAGCAAGGAAGTAGGCAATCTTGTTATCCATAAAAATAGAGTCCTCAGTGCTAACGAGGTCAAAGGGATAAAAGTAGAGACAGAAGAGACAGACACCGGTGTTAATATCTACTTTTTAGTGGAGGAAGGGGCGAAAATTAAATACCCCGTCCATTTATGCTTCGGCGTTCTACCTAAGGAGGGGCTGCAAGAAATTATATTGAGAGTAGAGGCACAAGCCGACAGCGAGGTAAGCGTGATTGCCCATTGTATTTTCCCCAATGCCATCAATGTGATACATAAAATGGACGCCGCTATAAAAATTGGGAATAACGCCAAGTTTTGCTACCAAGAAACTCATTATCATGGGGATTTCGGGGGGGTTAAGGTTATCCCGAAGGCAAAAATCAAGGTAGGTAAGCAAGGTGTCTGGCAGAGCACCTTCTCCTTGATCGAAGGCTGCGTGGGCATGTTAGACTACGATTTTGAGATTTTTGGTGAGGAGAAAAGCATAAATGAGCTTTTAGTAAAGATCTTTGGTAAAAAGGAAGATGATATAAAAATCGTAGAGAAAATCCACCTTGATGGAAGGGAAGCCAGGGGTTTGGCAAAAAGCCGATTGGTGCTAAACGATAACGCCAAAGCAGTGGTTATGGGTGAAACGTACGGCAATGCTCCTTTTGCCAGAGGTCATGTTGACTGCCTCGAAATCGTGAATGGAGAAGGGGTGATCGCAAGAGCGATACCGCTGGTATATGTGAAGAATGAGCAGGCAAAGGTTACTCATGAAGCCGCTATAGGTAGTATAGATAAGAAGCAGATGCAAACATTGATGGCCCGGGGCTTAAATGAGGAAGAGGCGGTTGATGTTATCGTAAAAGGCATATTGCAGTGATCGAGGTAAGAAAGGATTATCTTTTCGAAATATTGCCATAGGGTTTTTCTTAAAAGCAGCGGGGGCTGAGGAGGGCTTTAAATTCTAAAAGAAAGGAGGAGCAAAAGTATGAAAATTGTAAAGCTGTGTGGCGGATGTACGCGATGCCCAGTAGTCAGGATAACTAATGAGCAAGTGGAAATAGGAGAGAAAGACAACCGTTGCATTCTCACTAAAGACCAGTGGGAGACCCTTAAAGAAAAGATACTGAAAAAAGAACTCTAAGACGAAAACCACAAAGCAAACTCCGTAAGCCCCACGCGCTCCACAGAGAATTATTTGCTGAGGATAAAAGTTCATGCCGAAAATCAATCTTCTCGATTCTAAAACCTGCACCTTGGTAGGGCTTGTCACCAATATAGCTCTAGCAATCTTCAAGATGCTTGCCGGTATATTTGGCTTCAGCTACGCCATGATAGCCGACGCTATTCACTCCATGTCCGATTGCCTCGCCACCGGCACCGTTTATGTAGGCCTACGAATTGGAGAAAGGCCGCCAGACGAGAGCCATCCTTACGGTCATGCCAATGCAGAAACTATTGCCGCCTTCCTGGTCGCCCTCATAATCCTCGCTACCGGTGTCTTTGTCGGCGTTTCCGCTGTCGATCTTATTGCCCAGAGGCACCTGGAAACTCCAGCCACGATTGCTCTGGCAGCAGCGGCCATTTCCATAGTTATAAAGGAGGGGATGTTTCATTATACGCTCAAAGTAGGAAAAAGGAACAATAGCCCAGCCGTTATCACCAATGCCTGGGATCACCGCTCAGATGCTTATTCCTCAGTGGCTGCTTTGGCTGGCATACTTGGAGCAAGGCTGGCTTTTCAATATTTAGACCCCATAGCTGGACTTGTGGTCTCAGCCTTTATTGTTAAGATGTCCTTCTCCCTTCTCCGCTCAAACATCGGAATCCTGATGGATGAAAGACCAGAGCCAGCAGTTTTGGATAGCGTCAAAGCCACAGTCCTAAAGGTTGGAGGAGTTAAAGCAATCGATAGTATCAAAGTACATCGCCGCGGTTCTACCTTCACCATTGATGTAGAAGTAGCTGTGGACAGCAACCTCACCGTGGAGCAAGGTCATCAGGTCGCCTCCGAACTAAAAAACAACCTCCAGAACAAGATTGAGCATGTGCAGGATGTCATGGTCCATGTTAACCCTTATCAACCAAGGCAGATTTCAGGAAAGAAGTGAGCTATGTTGAAAACCAATAGAGATTTGTCTTTAGTGGAAAGATTTTGAAGCTGAAAAGGGATAGATGCCGTTATCCTCGCCCATAACTACTAACTGGGCGAGGTTCAGGATATAGCCGACTTCGTTGGTGATTCCTTGGAACTCGCCAAGAAAGTACTAGATGGCAATGTTTGCCAAGGTGCCAGAAGGGCACTGGAAAGGATTTTTGAGCTTTCCACTCCGGAAAGGTAGTCTCCTGAATAATTGCATGCTTAAAGAGCACCACAAACTAAAGAAGTAGCCGAGGGCAACCCATGATAGCCCAGTTTTTTATCGTATTTAAGCATTACCTCATTGAAGTATTGCCCTTTTTGGCCATAGGGTTTTTCCTGAGTGGCTTGATCCATGAATTTGTTCCCGCGGGGTTGGTAGAAAGACACCTCGGCGGGCGGGGAATAAAGCCTCTTCTCTACTCCACCCTCGCTGGGACAGTCCTTCCCATTTGCTGCTTTGGCTCTCTTCCGGTGGCGGTGAGCCTACATCAGAAGGGGGCGAGGTTAGGCCCAGTTTTAGCCTTCCTGGTGGCAACACCGGCTACCTCTGTAAGCGCTCTCTTGGTTTGCTATGCCTTGCTGGGGATAAAGTTCACCGTGTTTATATTCTTTGCCGTGATTTTGATGGGGTTGGTTATGGGTGCTATCGGGAACCTTATCAAGTTTGAGTCCAAGGGTTTGGCAAACCCCCTTCAGAAAGCAGAGATTGCTACAGACCCCGTTTGTGGCATGAGCGTGGATACAGAAAAAGGATTAACAAGTGAGTATGAAGACAAGAGCTATTACTTTTGCTCTCCCCATTGCCAGGCGACCTTTGAGAAGGAAGCGCAGAAATACGCCGGCGCGCATGCGAAGGGTGCCAAGGAAAGATTGACTTCTGTTTTCAGGTATGCCTTTGTGGATATGGTGAAGGAGATTGGTCCTGAGCTGCTTCTTGGTCTGGCCCTGGCAGCTCTGGTGGCAGCGATTGCCCCTGTAGGGAAATTTGTAGGAAGCTATCTCAGCGGTGGATTGGGGTATCTATTCAGCCTTGTCTTTGGACTTTTGATGTATATCTGCTCTACAGCTAGCGTCCCCCTAGTCCATGCCTTTGTATCACAAGGGATGAACATCGGCGCTGGAATGGTGCTTCTGCTAGTGGGACCGATTACCAGTTGGGGAACTATCCTGGTATTAAGAAAGGAATTCGGTGGCAAGATCCTGCTTGCTTATTTAATGGTCATTGCTATAATGGCTTTGGTTTTGGGCTGGTGCTTTTCGATGATATAAATTCTAAATAAAAAGGGGCGGTATGAAAGTAAAGGCAGAAAACTTTTACCAAATCCTGGCACCCAGATGTACAGTTCTCATCTCGACTATAGACAAAGAGGGCAAACCAAATGCCGCTCCATTTAGTTTTGTTACCCCCGTCTCTTCTAACCCACCTTTGGTGCTTTTTGCCGCAGCACCACAGCGACATACTTTAGCTAATGTGAGGGAAACCCATGAATTTGTGCTAAACATTGTGCCGGAGCAACTTTTGGATAATCTTTGGATTTGCTCCAAGACATTTCCAAAGGGGGTGAATGAAATAATTGAGTCGGGCCTCAGCGAGAGAAAGTCCAGGATGGTTAAGGCACCTAGCATAAAGGAGTGCCTTGCTTGGATTGAATGCCAACTTGAGTTTGAGAGGGAGGCAGGAAACCACGTCCTCGTAGTGGGAAAGGTAATCAATGTAGAGTGCCAAAATGAATTTTTCAAGCAAGGAGAGTTCGATGTTTCCCGGGTGAAGCCAGTGATGCATATTAGTGGCAGGAGATTTGCTGTTGTCGAAAGAACAACACAGCCCAAAGTGCAGTAATACCGCTAGCGCTTTAAGGCAAAAGCTAATGGAGGCAGGTAAGATAGTCATCCTTATAACCACCGGTAGCGAGGAAGAAGCTCACAGGATAGCTGACCAGCTACTTAATCAAAGAAAGGCTGCCTGTGTAAATATTGTGCCTAAGGTAGACTCGCTCTTCTGGTGGCAAGGCAAGCTCGATTCAGCCCAAGAAAGCCTTATAGTCATCAAAACCAAAGCATCCAAGCTCAAGGAAATCACTGAATTGGTTAAAAGGGTTCACAGCTACGAAGTCCCTGAGGTAATCGCTCTACCTATCGTTGGCGGCAACGAAGATTATCTCAAATGGCTTGATACTACCCTAGAATGATAAAGATACCAAAAATTGGCTATCAAATAGATCATCATCATGTCTAGAAAATTAGGTCGCAGAAAGAGTATACTAAACGAGTAGTCAGCAATCAGCGGTCACCAGTTAGCTGAAAGTTGATGGCTAATAGCTAAGAATAATGGATGAGGTCATTATTTCCAAGGCCATAGCTGAGAGCTATATAAAAGACCTGCTTGAGGCAATGGAACTCGATGTTGCTATAGTGGGTGCTGGCCCAGCAGGAATGACTGCCGCTTACTACCTGGCAAAGGAAAAGGTTAAAATAGCCATATTTGAGAGGAAGTTAAGTGTTGGCGGAGGCATATGGGGAGGTGGCATGATGTTCAACAAAATTGTAGTCCAACCTGAGGGTAAAGAAATCTTAGATGAATTTGGCATTACCGCCACCGAATACCAGAAGGGCTATTATGTCGCCAATGCTGTAGAAGTGGCCTCAACCCTTTGTTCTCTAGCTGTAAAAGCTGGAGCCAGGATATTTAATCTAATCAGCGTTGTGGATGTAGTCATCAGAGAAGCTGACAGAGTTAGCGGCCTGGTGTTAAACTGGAGCCCTGTTTCCATGGCGAACTTGCACATTGACCCTTTAGCCATAAGGTCGAAACTGGTGCTAGATGCCACCGGGCATGACTGTGAGATTTGTCGCCTGGTCACTGAGAAAGTAGGAGGGAAGCTGCGGACAACAACCGGAAAGATAATTGGAGAAAAACCAATGTGGGCCGAAGTAGGTGAGAAAGAGGTTGTAGAAAACACCAAGGAGGTTTACCCTGGATTGATAGTCTCCGGTATGGCCGCCACTGCTGTCTTTGGTTCCCCCAGGATGGGCCCAATATTCGGTGGCATGCTACTATCCGGCAAGAAAGCAGCCCAATTGGCTATTGAGTTGCTCAAAAAAGGCTAGAATTATTATGTCAAGGAGATTTTAATTGTCACCCTGAACGATAGTGAAGGGTCTCTAGATTCTTCGCTACGCTCAGAATGACAAGCGAGGTTGCTAGAATTATTATGTCAAAAACAATCGCTGAAATCAACCAGAAAATTAAAAAAGGAAAGGCAGTAGTAATAACTGCCGAAGAGGTGATTGACTTTGCCAAGAAAAAAGGTAGCAGACAGGCGGCAGAGGAAATTGATGTCGTCACCACTGGCACTTTCAGCCCCATGTGCTCCTCAGGTCTCTTCCTAAACGTCGGCCACTCCAAGCCCAGAATAAAGCTCGGCGGTGGCAAGGTTTACCTTAATGATGTTCCAGTCTACACCGGGTTAGCTGCAGTGGATGTCTTTCTCGGAGCAACTGCTCTCCCTGACGATGACCCCAGAAATAAATTTTATCCCGGTGAATTTAACTACGGCGGTGGACATGTCATTGAGGAACTCGTGGCCGGAAAAGATGTCAGGCTAATAGCCACTGCTTATGGCACGGATTGCTATCCCGAGAAAAAGCTAGAAACATGGATCAATCTCAAAGACATCAATAATGCCATTCTGTTTAATGTCAGAAATGCCTATCAGAATTATGATGTCGGTGTGAACTTGTCAGATGAAACGATTTACACTTACATGGGGGTGCTAAAGCCAGAATTGGGCAACGCCAATTATTGTACCTCAGGAGAGCTTTCCCCCTTGCTCAACGACCCTTATTACAAAACTATAGGCATAGGAACCAGGGTATTTCTTGGTGGCGGCATTGGCTATGTTGCCTGGCATGGCACACAGCATAATCCACACGTTTTGCGCACAGACAACGGCACACCTAAAGGGCCTGCTGGAACCTTGGCACTCATCGGTGATCTGAAACAGATGAAACCGGAATGGTTAGTCGGAACAAGCATGCTTGGCTACGGCTGTACGCTAACTGTGGGCATAGGCATTCCCATACCCATACTATCCGAGGAAATCCTACGCTATACCATGGTAAGCGATGCTGCTATCTTTGCTCCCATTGTGGACTACTCTGAAGCCTATCCACAAAGGAAGCCAGATATTTTAGCAGAGGTTAGCTACGCTGAACTCAAAAGGGGGCATATAACCATTCAAGGAAAAGATGTGCCCACGGCATCCTTATCCAGCTATCCTAAGGCAATAGAGATTGCCAATATCTTGAAAGGCTGGATAGAAAGAGGAGAATTTTTGCTCACAGAACCTGTAGCCCCTCTACCCGGGGCGGAGTCAGGCATAACCTTTAAGCCACTTAAAGAAAGGCCAATAATGGAGTAAGTTTAGCTATCACCCTGAGCGATAGCGAAGGGCTCGGCGTGACAAGCAAAGTTGCTAAAGAATTTGATAACGGAGTGACAAGATGGATATCTCTAGAAGAATAGTGCTTCATTTTCCTCCCCGTGTGACAGGACAGCCGGTTGTTTACCGCCTAGCCAAAGATTTCGATCTCACATTTAACATTCTTAAAGCCTTGATAACGCCCGGAGAAGAGGGCTTGCTAATCATGGAACTAAGCGGTGATCAGAGAAACTATGATAAAGGCATCCAATATCTCAATGAAGTGGGGGTAAAAATCCAGTCCTTAAGCCAAGACGTAGTCCGTGACGAAGCCAGGTGCACTCATTGCGGAGCTTGTATCAACCTTTGCCCCACTATCGCTTTCTCTTTAGAACCAAAAACCAGGAGGGTGCTCTTTGACCATAATAAGTGCGTCGTTTGCGGGTTATGTGTCAAGGCTTGCCCTCCCCGAGCTATGAGACTGTATTTCTGAGCGAAGTGAAGAATCTATGTACCAGCCACAGGCCTATCGCCATTGGATTAAAGATAGTGATCTAGTTTCCTTCAATGTAGTAGTAAAACAGACAGACTTATATATCCGAGCCCACCGCAACCTCAAGGAGAAAGCTCTCAAATCTGCGTTAAAACACCGTGCCTCTCTTGAGAAATATATTGGGCATCACCCACTCTTTCTAACTACATTGGAGCCTTACCAGGCTGAGAAAGACGCCCCGGCCATTGTTAAAGAGATGTCCAGGGCATCGCAGTTAGCTGGCGTCGGCCCCATGGCAACAGTAGCTGGCGCCATCGCTGAAGCCGTAGGCAGAGACTTGCTCCCCTTTTCACCGGAGATAATTGTGGAAAATGGTGGCGATATTTTTCTAAAAATATTAAAAAAAAGGTTGGTGGGGATTTATGCCAGCCAATCTCCTTTTACAGGGAAAATTGCCCTGGAAATTAAGCCAGAGGAAACGCCTTCAGGTATATGCACTTCCTCGGCAAGCATAGGGCATTCCCTGAGCCTGGGCAGTGCCGATGCCGTTATCGCTCTTTCACCTTCCACTCCTTTAGCCGACGCCATAGCTACTGCTATAGGCAACGTGGTTAAAGACGCAGAAGACATTCTCAAGGCAATCGAGAAGGCTCAAAGAATAGAGGGATTACACGGCATAGTTATCATCAAGGATGACAAGATAGGGATTTGGGGAGGAGTGAAAATCGTGCCTCTTAACTAGAGTTGCCATTTATTCCCTAACTTCACCCAAATGTACATTTTGAGCAGCGCACCACTGTGAAAACTATGCTCCTACTAACTATACTGCCCGCGGCATCGGACACTGTTACCGTAACTGTAACTTCAACTGCCCTATCCGGGGCAGTCCAGGTAATTATAGAGCCCTCCCCAGAAATCTCGCCATCATCGCATGACCATCCGTAAACCAGTTTGCCGCTCGTGTCTGAAACAATGCACTCAATGTCACAGCTTTTTGCTTTCCCGACTTTATACCCCCCAGAGTATTCCTTCAAATATTTATGCCCTTTGGGAGTGACAACTAGGTCCTCAATAACCGGCGGTGGATTAGGTGACACACTAACAGTTAGCGTTCTTGTGTCTTCCCCACCATAGCCATCGGTAACCACAACTGTGATATTATGAATGCCCACTGCCTCAGGAACAGTCCAGGTTATAACCAAACCCGTGCCAGAAATGTCACCTCCGTCAACTGACCACTCATAGCTTAGCTCATCACCATCGGGGTCTTCAGCATTGCACCTAATATGACAGCTTCCTAAAGGGGTAACCCAGTCCTTATCAGCTATTATGCTGGTGATAGTCGGTGGATGATTGACCCTTACAGTGATAGTTATAGAATCAGTAACTTCGCCACCATTACCATCGGTTACCTCAACCGTAATGTTGTAGATACCTTCAGACTCAGGAGCGCTCCAGTTGACAGCAGCTCCATCCCCACTTATGTCCCCCTTGCTCGCTGACCACTCGTAGCTTAGCTCATCACCATCGCGGTCCGAAGCAACGCACTCAATATGGCAAACCCCTGAAGGAGGGACCACCTCTGGTTCGGCTTTGAGATTAGTGATAACCGGTGGATGGTTAGCTGGGACACAGCCGCCTATGAGAAAAATAACGGTGACCAAGACAATAAAGCTAGTTATCCATTTCTTTCTAAAGAAAGCTGATTCCATTTCAACTCCTTTCTACCATAACAAGACAGGGGGGAGAATTTAGAAATCTATCCAGCTGAAACATCGATATAATCAAACCAAGAAACTATGCACCGCACCTCGGGGCTAGCTTTTTTACGGTGATAGTTATGAAATTTGTAGCTTCACCACCGTTGCCATCAGATACCTTGACCATAATGCTATAGCTGCCTTCAGGCTCGGGAGCACTCCAGGCAATAGTAGCTCCATCCACATCCAATATGTTTCCCTTGCTAGCTGACCACTCATAGCTTAGCTCATCACCATCCTGATCCGAAGCAACGCACTCAATCAGACAACTCTCCAAAGGAGAAACTACATCCTGCCTAGCTTTGAGACTGGTGATACGCGGCGGGTGGTTAGCCGGAACACAGCCGCCTAAGAGGAAAATAACAATTACCAAGATAGCAAAGCTAGTTATCCATTTATTTAGTTTAAAGAAGGCTGATTCCATTCCAAGTCCTTTTTATCCCATTGACAAAACAGGGCGAGAATCTTACAAATCTTCTAGGATGGAACACTAACATAATTAGAAATCAAAACCAAGAAGTTACACACCTCACCTTTGGCACCAGACTTTTCAGAGAATTCTTAACTATTCCTCGCTGGGATTTCCCCGATTGTGTTTCTGTTGCTGCTGTTCTCCGCCAAAAGCTTCTTCTGGTTTGTGATGTCCTGCTTCCAACCTTTCTTGAATTCTTATTCGGGTCTCCTCGCCCACGTTACTGAATTGAAGATTGAGCTCTTCTCGAAATTGCTCCAGTTTTTGCTTTCCCTGCATTCTTTCAACGGCATTCTCCAAACCAAAACTTGAATTCTCAATAGCATTAAGAACTCCCCCTTTTGCCTGTTCTGGCACCTTTTCTAACACCCTAACTAAAACCTGCTGCTGGCGGAGATGGTTTTCTTTCAATTTTTCAATCAATGCCTCGATGTCTTTACCTTGTTCTCTTGCTTTTTCCATCCACCGAATGGCTCTTCGAAACTGCTCTTGGAATTGCTCACAGTGTTTTTCAGCAAGTTGGCATTCCCCTTTGTCGCACAGTTTCTTAACTGCTAAAGCATCCTCATTAGCAAATCTTAACGCTAGCTCGGCCTTTTCTTGAGCATTAAGAGCGAAAAAACTACGGATGGTCCTTCCCCAACTCTTCACAAAGTAAAAAGGCGAATCAGGCAGAATACCAGGATCAGAAACCTCACCAATAGAAACGGTTTCTGTTTCTTGTTCTTGAGCCTGAACGGGGACCACTGAAAATGCCTGCCCAATAAGCAAAAGACTAGCAAGAATAACTAAAAAGCCTTTGTTCATATTTTATCCTCTTTATTTTAGTGTTTTGTAACCTCGACCTTTAAGATGTATAACGGAAAAATCAGCACTTGGTTTATCGTCACGCTGCCATGAGCCCCAATCCTAGCTGAGCGATACAGTTGCCCATGTTTTCTTCATTGAGCTGAATTGCCGCTTGATTGGCAATTTGAGCACAATTGGAGCCTCCTCAATAAGGAAAGGTCAACACCACACTTGCTTCACAAATGCACCTTTCAACCATTTTCTTCCCTCCCTTATTCCAAAAGTTTAGCCAGAGCCTGCTGGTCAGCAGCGAACTCAGGCTGGTCTAAAATAGGACATTCCTCAAGGCAGCATTTGCCCTTTGCTAAATCAATGGCAAAGGCAAGGCAAGTTTGTTTGCCACATCTCTTGCAATTTGTCTTAGGCAAGAGTTTGTGCAGCAGTAAGCCCATATCCAGCTTTGACTTACCCGGCTGTAGAATAGCTTGCTGTGGCTGACTTAACTTTGATGCAATTTTATAGCACGTCGCTGGTTCCGGATATGCCCCTATGTCATAAAGTCTATAGCCCATAAATAGCACAGGCTCCTCTTGGTAACAGCTCCACACAGCCTTTTCTATCACCTTTGGGTTAAGTCCGGGCACCTTGGTATCCTTTTCCCCTGGTTTACACAGTAGGTTGACAATGCTTACAATTTGCTTGCTGAATCTGTCTATTAGCTCCAAGGGAATATTATAAAGATAAGGGGTAGGGGCCTCTGTACCAATAATTCGCTTCCCGTCATCGACCGCATTTTGCTTAAGTGCCAGGAGCGATTCACCGGGCAAGTGTCCCACCGACTCCCTTCCACAGAGGATGATGTAGCGAATATTCGGGTTGGCCACGATATTGCAAATCATCTTCTCCAATCCTATATTCTCTGTTTGAAGCATTCCTGCAAGGGCAGCGCCAGAGTCTACACCAGCCATTACCAGTTCATTTAGTTCGCGAGGTACGGCAAAGTCAAAGGTATCTAGAATCACGCAAACTGCCACAGTAGAATAGTCGTTACCCCTTACATAGCGACCTTCCTCTGGAGGATAACCATCCGGTGGTTTTACTTTCAACATAATGTTTTACCCACAACTTAATAGTGTTTTGTGCACTGCTTTCCCTCTCACCCTGGGAATAGCTCTTTCATTCAACCGTTGACCGAAGAAAAACGGATAATCGTAACATTGACACGGGCAGCCTGAAGGATAGCTGTCTCAAACTCAAGTCTGGATCCAGAGCACCACACAATATATTCCCACCCCTATGAAGACAATGGAGACTATAATGCGAATGATTTTCTCAGCGCGGTTGACCGCGTTGAGCCAAGTGGAAACCCTAGCCACACCAGCGGATAGAAGCGTACCAAATACTAAGACAGGAAGCCCGGTGCCAATGGCAAACACCGCAGGCAGTGCCACACCGCCAGCAGATTTAAGAGCTAAAGGTATCAATACCCCAAAAAACAGAACAGCGCTATAAGGGCAAAAGGCCAGGGCAAAAAGAGCACCTAGAAGGAATCCACCTATCATCCCCCAATCAGCGACCTTTCCCCCTATTGAAGATAGCTTTGCGCCTCCCAGACTAAAAGAAAACCTGCCGATGTTCAGCATTATCAGCCCCACCACAATCAAAAGTGGCCCTAAGATTTGCTCGCCAAAATCCTGAAGAAATGAGGCAACTCCGGGGATCTCAAGGCCAGCCACGATGATCAGGATACCAAGGACAGAGTAGGAAAACATGCGCCCCAGTGTGTAGAGTGTTCCAGTTATGACAGCGTACTTGCGGTCTGTCACCCTGCGACTAACGTATGCTACGGCAGCAATGTTGGTAGCCATAGGGCAGGGACTGATAGCAGTTAGTAGCCCCAGAAACAGCGCTGAGAGAACCGGGATATTGAGGCTCCCCGAGAGCTGGTGCAGTATACTACCCAATTCCATTACGTTACTTCACTGAGGCTTTTCTCGATCTTGCTCTTCACTGTTTTGATGAACGCCTCGTTATCACCTATGTAGTACCAAATTTCATCGACCTCCTCAATGTGCTCGGTACCATTTCTTATCGTGTTGATGAACAGGGTTAAATAGGAAGCGCCATATTTTTTGACAATGGCAGCATTCTCCTCGTCCTGTACATTGACTACCTCAAAAGTTAGCTTACCGCTAGCTAACTCGTCCGCAAAATAAGTCTCTATCGTATAGCGAATGCCATCCTCCGCATAGCGGCATGTGCTGCAGCGCTGTGTTCGGTGAAAGTAGACAACCTCGACTCTATCAGCCGGGCCTGAAGACACATCCGAAGTTGGATGCTCCTTTGGGGCTAGAACAGCAACTCTAGCCAAGTGGTCTATCTGCGTAGTCACACTGTGGCCCTCAATATCTATCTTCTTATAGGCCAGCATCTTCCACTCGCTATCCTGATAACAGGCAATATATACGTTCTTCTCCAGTACCCCTTCTGGCAGTCCGCCTAGGTCATAGCTGAGGATAAGCTTAATTTGAGGATTAAAATTGGCTCCTTCGGGGCTAAAATCATAAACCACCCCAACAATATAAGCGTCCTCTGGTGGAGGTGGCGGGCTAGAGTCAACCATCACATCAATAACCTGGAGAGGTCTCTCGTCTTTGTCCAGGATCAGGGTGCCCTCATTTAGAGACAAGCTAATCCTGCCATCGGCAGACGATGTCTCTACTTTTGTCTTCAGCTTCCCCTGGCTGTCAACCAAGAACTTGTTCTTTGTACCAAGTAGATTAATTTCCAACTGGTAGGTTGATAGCTCCCCACCATCTGCTGCCGGAGGTGCGCTAGACGATGCTGTACAACCTACCATTAGAGACAGAATCAAACATGCCAAGGGAAGGTAATATAGAGTCTTGATTAGCATACTAACTGTCCCTGTATTTATTCCTTTAAAATGGCCTTCACGATGAACTCTTTTGCTCGCAAGGAGAAATCTTGTCTTCACTTTGCTACGTCCTCCGAAGCGACTGTCCCGAGCAGCCTGACCAGTGCCTCCTTGTCTTCAGCGAATTCAGGTTCACTTAAAGCAGAGCAGTCCTTCAAGCGTTTTTGCCCCCTCATCATAGCCACGGCGAAGGCGAAGCAGGTGGGGAGGCCGCATTCCCGACAGTTGGTCCTGGGCAAAAAGTCAACTATATCCTTCGCCTTTATCTCTCCCTTTCTCTCATAAAGAGGGGTGATACTTTCCCGCCTCTCCCAGGTATCATTTATCAACTCCCTGAGATAATCCAGAATCTTTATCGCATCCTCCCTACATAGCACCTGTCCCACATCTATCTCCCGCGGCATAAGGTTTGTAAACCCTGTCTCCATTTTGAAATTAAGGCTTGGCACTCTAGGGGTATACACCGCATTCTTAAGGACAGCGTTAAGGTAAGGAAAAACCTCGCTGATATCATCGCTAACCTCGGCTGTTACTGCAATCCATTCCGGATGGCAGAAACTGCGCCTAACCTTTGTTATCTTGTACTCATGGAGAAGCTTCATTCACCTCCTTTTTTACCCGAGCAGAAATTCGAGTGCTCAGAGAAGTTCCAGTTGTGCCTCCTATTAGACGCAAGTCTGGTGACAGTGCGTCTAAGGGAGCTAGCTTCAATCCCCTAAAATAGCCTCCATAATCAGCTCCTTTGCCCTCCTTATCTCCGCTCTAAAGATAAAAGAGGCTAGGGCATCAGTTATCCCCATGGTCGTCCCACTCTCTCTCCATTTCTTCTCTTCTGCCATGATTCACCACCTTATTTGCCCCTCTCATATTGGCGCTTATACTCCTTCAGCAAAGCTTCAGAATACTCATTATCCGCAGCAGGCGCCACATAATTGTAAATCTTAACCCTCTTGAGCAATTCCACTTTGATAGCTCCATCATCAGCCAGCTTCAGACCGGCAACCTCCTTAAGAATGCTTTCCAAATTCAAGATGCCCACCTGGAAACCATCCGGCAGGGTCAGTTTCTTTACCATCCTTGCAGCGGCTGCGGGGCAGCATGGTTTCTCCCTTTGCATTTTCCCTCCTATCTACGTAATCTCTCCTCAATCCACTTCTTGATTTCCTTGACCTCAGGGATTCTGCCTTCTGCCACTTTTACTCCATCCACAATAACGGCAGGGGTAAAGAAAACCCCTCGATCTGATATCTGCTTGAAGCCCCTTACCTCTGTCACCATCACCTCTTCACTCTCTTTGAACTTTCCCTCCTTCTCTAATTCCTCCAGTGCCTTGTTCACATTCTTTTCAGTAGCAATACACCTAACACAGCCCGGTCCGCAAATTTCGATCTTCATACTGCACCTCCTTAATTCTATCTTCTCTCAAGATAAGATAAAACCGGCTACCCAGCCAACAAAGGTCCCCAGAATAATAATGGTCGGGACGTAAACTAAGGCCTTCTTAAATCCAAATACCCTCCCTATAGCCAGCCAGTTAGGCAAGCTGATGCCTGGGCCAGTAAGCAACAGAGCTAAAGCGGGACCTTTGCCCATTCCCAGACCCATTAGAGTATCCACAAACGGAGCCTCAGTCATAGTGGCAAAGTAACTTACCGCCCCAATCATAGTAGCCAGAAAGGACTGTCTTAGCCCAGCTCCACCCAGCCATGTTTCTATCCACTGCTGTGGCAGAACAGCACCGATAATTCCGACTATAAACACGCCAAGCAGAAGGAGAGGGAATATTGTGCGCACAAACCACCACGACTCTTTTAGCCATCCCTTTATCTCGCCCCAGCTTTTAACACGCCAGGCATAAAAAGCCGCTACTGCTGTCGCCCCGGCCCACACATAAACCTTACTCAGATAGGAGCCTTCCCTCACGGCGTAATTGGGAGCCAAAAGG
>JREQ01002156.1_pt1 | contig 16450 bp, 19 predicted proteins | sample 210151 | NCBI WGS metagenome assembly JREQ01 (sample SAMN03019617, study PRJNA260268) | marine sediment metagenome | biome: Marine; feature: Sediment; material: Clay; isolation source: clay from marine sediments 31 meters below sea floor depth collected from... | place: New Zealand: Canterbury... | reverse complement strand
TGCCGCAGGGAAACCATTAAGCCCGCCGCCTGGGGAGTACGGCCGCAAGGCTGAAACTTAAAGGAATTGGCGGGGGAGCACCACAAGGCGTGAAGCTTGCGGTTTAATTGGAGTCAACGCCGGGAACCTTACCGGGGGCGACAGCAGGATGAAGGCCAGATTGAAGGTCTTGCTGGACAAGCTGAGAGGAGGTGCATGGCCGTCGCCAGTTCGTGCCGTGAGGTGTCCTGTTAAGTCAGGCAACGATCGAGACCCGCACCCTTAGTTGCAACCTGGTACGGATTACCGTTCAGGGCACACTAAGGGAACTGCCGCCGACAAGGCGGAGGAAGGAGCGGGCCACGGCAGGTCAGTATGCCCCGAATCCCCCGGGCCACACGCGAGCTGCAATGGTAGGGACAATGGGTTCCAACCTTGAAAAAGGGAGGCAATCCCCAAACCCTGCCTCAGTTGGGATCGAGGGCTGCAACTCGCCCTCGTGAACATGGAATGCCTAGTAATCGCGCGTCATCATCGCGCGGTGAATACGTCCCCGCTCCTTGCACACACCGCCCGTCGCTCCATCCGAGTGGGGTTTGGGTGAGGCGTGGTCTTGTTGGCCGCGTCGAACCTAAGCTTCGCGAGGAGGGAGAAGTCGTAACAAGGTGGCCGTAGGGGAACCTGCGGCCGGATCACCTCCTATGTCAGCGCAGGCCGGCTGGAGGGGAAAAGCGCACAAGCCATGACGGTGACTTAACGACTTGGTTCTGCTATTCAGTTTAATTGTCCAATCCGCGAATATGTGCTATGTGTCAATGTGATGATTCAATGGATGCTGGCGAAAATCTTTGAGACAGCCAAATCCTCATTCTCCACATCATATGTTTGTTATAGTTGAACAATTATGTATTTTTGACCATTTGAGCGCGCAAACTTTAAAATAAAAAGGACTAACAGAGAAGGTCTACATGCAAAACACCGGAGGGGAGAATAGATGAACTTCGAACATATAATTCTAGAAAGGAAAGAAGGCGTTGCGACATTAATATTAAACCGCCCTGAAAAATTAAACGCAATAAATAGAAAAATGACCGAGGAGCTGGAAAGTGCAATGGTTGAAATAGGGAAAAACAGGGACGTGAGAGTATTGGTCATTACAGGAGCTGGTCGTGGATTCTGTAGCGGTGCAGATAGGCTCTGTAGATCGACCCCTATATATACCCTCAACATTCTTTTGACGCGCTACGGCTTCAACTCACCGCGGAGACCAATCTAAGAAGCTCTAAGGATAGATTCTCGGACCAAACCTACACAACAACTACTTCCTTCCCCCACCTCTCAAGAAATCCTCCAACCCTCGTTGCTTCTTCCCTGCCCTATCCACCTGAATCTCCTCACCCACACGTATGCGCATCCCGTCAGAGGCCGCTATGGTTGGAACTCCAGTTTTCTCCTCAATCAGTTTAGCTTCGTGGTAGGGACCACTAAAGATCATTCTCATTCCAAAATGGGTGGCCACAGCCATCTCCGGACGGGCTTCCTCCACGATTTTTACGGCGTCGTCCGTGGTCATGTGTCCCTTCCAAGGTTTTCCAGAAGGCCTCATGACGCAGAACAAGAGGAGTCTAACGCCCTCAAAGGCTTTTCCAACGCCCTCAAAGAATTCTGTGTCTGAAGTGTAGCCTATGTCTCCAACGTCTGGAGTTTCAAACCGGAACCCAACAGTGTCTGGATCTGAGTGTCTGGCCTCCGTAGCGATGACCTTGGTGTCGCCAACGTGGAAGACAACGCCAGGCTTCGTCTCTATAACTTTTTCAGGCATTTTCTGATGATGCTTGGAAATCGAAGGCCCGCATTCTTTATTGCCGAACAAGACGCTGCGGGGCGCGGCTAGGATCCCCCTTTTCTTCAGCATCCCCTTGGTCATGGCTTCGATCAGAACCTCTGCGTTGGTGTAGTGGTCTGGATGAGCGTGGGAAACAAGCACCGCCATAATTTTCTGGGGGTTTAACCCCATGTTTAGGGAGTATATTAGGGCTCCGGGACCCGGATCCAAATGCATGTTTAGGCCTTTGGACAGGATGCGGATTCCGCCTGTCCTCCGCTTTTGGGTTATGGTGGCGAACCTTCCTCCTCCTGTTCCCAGAAAAACCAGTTCAACTTCGGCCATTATCTTTCACCGGAATAGCTTTTCGAAGGTTTGCGCATTTGCATTTTTAAATATGGCAGAGAATCGTTATAAACATTCGAATTTGGCGAGGACTTGGAGAGAGTTTTATTACGGGTGCCGCAACATTAGGTGGTGGGAGCGTTTCCGAATGAAGATCGTGGTTCGCGTCGGCGGTTCAGTTGTGGCCTCTCCCCCCAACCCTGTTCTGATTGGCAAGTATGCTGATTTGTTGAAGGACCTGAGGAAACGGGGACACGAAGTCGTCGCCGTCGTTGGAGGCGGCGCTCTAGCCCGTGACTTCATCAGGATTGCCGGCGACTTGGGTTTGGACGAGGCCAAAAGAGACTGGGCTGCAATTCATGTTTCGCGTCTTTTCGCCCAGTTGTTTGTTATGCGTTTGGGTGAAGCTGGTTGTGGAATCGTGCCAGTTTCATTGGATGAGGCTTTTGGCTGTCTAGAGCAGGGAAAAATCGTTGTTATGGGTGGTTTACGGCCCGGCATGACCACAGACGCTGTGGCGGCTATGATGGGTGAGAGGATGAAGGCTGATTTACTGGTGAAAGCTTCAGACGTAGACGGCGTATTCACCAAAGACCCCAAGAAGCATTCGGATGCGAAAAAGATTGATGAGCTTGGTTTCGATGATTTGTCGCGACTGTTTGATGAAAACAAACACAAGGCAGGAATTCATCAAATTCTTGACCCTGAAGCCGTTAAAATCCTTGAAAAGAGAAAAATGAGAATGATTGTGGTGAACGGCTTCAAGCCTGAAAACGTTTTGTTGGCTGTTAAGGGCGAGAAAATAGGAACCACCATTCATTAAATAGTTTCAATGGCAACTGATTTTTGTTTGGTTGAAGTAGCGGCGTCACAGTTTTCCGTAACGGTTAATAACGAAAATCGCGCAATCAAATATCAGTTTGCTGAATGAATTGAAAAAGAATGGTGGATGCTTTTGAGCTTTGAAAAGCCTTCGCAGGAGTTATCTGTTGGGACGATTCTCAGCAGATCATTTGATCTCTACTTGGCCAAGTTTGCCCTATTCTTTGTGCCGTTTCTTTTAGCTGGGTTGGTTACTGGAGCTTGGTCAGCAGCGGTGAGCTTATGGTTTCCGTTACCCTCCGCTCCTGATCCTCATGCTGCTCCAGAGGTGATTTTCGAATGGCTCTTCGCTTTCATAGCTGCTCTTATTGTGATGTTGGCGTTAACGCTCGTTGTAAGCTGGATCATAGGTACTATAGTGCAGGGGATGGTTGTCAAATGTGCCTCGGATGTTTTGGAGAGGGGCGATGCCAGCCTTCAGGAAAGTTTCAGTTTCACGATGTCTAGGCTGTTTTCTCTGCTTGCTGTGGGAATCATCACGGGCATCCTGGTTGTGGTTGGGTTGATATGTTTGATAGTTCCCGGTATCATCCTTGCGATTATGTTTTCTCTTGTGGTACCGGCAATTATGATTGAGCGTATAGGCGCGTTGGAGAGTCTTTCGAGGAGTAGGAGACTGGTGAGTAGACGTTGGGGGAAAACGTTCGTTCTTCTTCTCGTAGTGTATATTCTGATAGGCATTGTGAGCTGGATGGCTAGTTTGGCGACTGTTCCTTTCGGATACGTAGGTTCAATAGTCAGCAGTGTTGTAGTAGCCTTTATTCAACCCATTCTCCCAATTGCAATGACTCTTTTCTACTATTCGATGGTTGTAAAAGAAGAAGTGCTCAAAGAAATATCGTAGGCTACTTTTTGAAAGGAATTAATAGGAATAGAATTGATGTTTGTATGTTGGGCGGCGGTAGCCAACCAAGTTTAAAGTAGCAATAGCTCTGTTTTTTCGAGTTTTCCTGTTTTCGGGTTTACTTTAAGGGCCAATGCCTCCAGCGTTAAGGTACCTATCAAGACTCGATCCAGCTTATCACTTATAAGTACAGGGGTTGTAGTTTTTTCGTTTAGAACCTCGATTATGAGATATGATTCAACCAGTTCTTCCTCGCCGCTTGCCGTTTTGACCTTTCTTTTCGTGACGTGAGGCAATTTGAATTTTTCACTCAAGCTTGTGGGAACCGTGGTAAACGTGGCTCCCGTGTCTACTAGGGACTCTACAACTTCACTTTCGTTAGTAATCGGGCTTGTTAGCTTCGCTGTAACGTGAACGTGCCCCAAGAGGCTGCCTCCAAGGACATTAAGGATTTGTTACACATAAATATATTCACGATGATATCGTCGTTGGAAAAAATTAATAGAAAGGAAGAGTTATTTTGTGAAACGAGGGCGGCGGTAGCGAAGCTAGGTCAAACGCGGAGGACTCAAGATCGGTTGGGCTCGTATGAGCTATCCTCTCCCGTAGGGGTTCGTGGGTTCGAATCCCACCCGCCGCACTTTTGGATGAACCCAATTACTTTTTCACTTCCGGTTCCTGAAGATCATAGGGTTCTCTGGTGTCGTGCAGACGTAGTCGAAACCGGCCTACACAAGTTTGCAAGTTTCCTCAGGTTTCTTGGCAACCCTCGAGATGTAATCGTCATTTTAAGTCTACCAGATGCGTGTAGATAGGGGGTGTTCTTAATGTTCTTGTGACTAAGAGTGGTTATTATTTTGTGAATTTCTGATCTATTTATGGTTATAAATATACTATTTCATTGAGATGAATATTACAATTCAAGTATGCCTCACTAGCGGAGGATGTCAGTCTGAAATATCGTTAGGTCTTAATAAACTTCTTATTTTTTAGCTTGGCATTTTGCGTGAATTAGGGAATAGAAAATGAATGTTGATGTCGATTTGATCAAACCGAGTCCTTATCAGCCAAGGTTATTCTTTGATGTAAATGAGCTTAAGCAAGAGATAGAAAGAGACGGGCTCCTTAGTGACCTAGTGGTCCGCAAACAAGGCAAAGTCTACGAATTAATCGATGGTGAGAGAAGATTAAGAGCTCTCAAGGAACTCGGGTGGAAAACTGCACCTGTTCGAGTGGTCAAACTAAACGACAGTATCGTTAGACGTTCAGTGTATAAGGTAAATAAGGTCCGTGAAAACTACACGGTTGAGGAGGAGGCAAGGTACTTTAAGAAGCTCACGGACGAAGGTATGACGCCTTGGGATGTAAGTAAAGAGCTTGGTGTAGATTTCCATTGGATCTTGGCTCACCTCAATGTATTCAAGTTTCCCGAGGACACCCAAAAAGCACTGTGGACCGGACAGATCAGCATTTCACACATTGCTGCTTTAGAAAGCGTGATAGGCAGAAGCATTGAAGAAGCCCTAGCCATCATTAATGAGATTATTAACAGGAAACTGACTCTAAGGGAAACCAAGAAAATCATCCACAAGCAGAAAGAAAAAGTTGAGGAGATGCGTATAGAAGCAGCTAAAAAGGTTTTGACCAAGATTGATCCAAAGGTTGCCAAGCTAAAAAATGCAACAGACTTCGATAAAGCAGCTAAAGTACTAAAGAAGATGGCAAAAAAGAAGCGTGAGAAAACTCTGCCTCCTAAGGAAAAAGCTGCCATAGAGGCTGAGAAGAAGCGAAAGCAAGAGGAGATGAAACGCAAGCAAAAGGAGAAGAAGAAACTTGAAAATCTGCGAATAAAACAAGAAGCCAAAAAATTGGCCCAGCGGCTCATAGAAAAAGAAAGACATCGCATCGAAGAGGAAGTAAAGAAGGATATGAATCTGCGGATAAGAGAAGAAGCCAAGAAACTGGCTCAGCGTTTCAAAGAAAAGGAAAGACATCGCATTGAAAAGGAAGTAAAGAAGGATATGGAGGAGACAAGCATCGCTGAGCTAAGAAAAAACTTGAAGAGTTTAACGCAGAAAATCAAGAAATTGCAGAAGGAAAAAGCCAGTTTTCTTGAAAATAAGGCCTTTCTCCTAGAAGCATTGAACTTCAATTGCCCACATTGCCAACACGCTTGCGTTGTATACCGGGAAGGGGATCGTTACTTGGTGAAAAGGAGCACGAAGGTTTCCATTGTTCCTGAAAAACCAAAAGCACCATCGATGCCATCCACACTACCTCCCAGGAAAACAAACTAGTTATTTTGCATGTATGCGCGCCGTGCTTCGCTTCCATTGTTTCAGGAACCCTAAGAAATAGAAAAAGGGGGAGTTGCAGGAGACATCTCCAGCGCAGCGTTGGTTCGAATCCCACCCGCCGCACCATTAGAGTTTATACTATGTATCGCCGGTCACCGACTCGTGTACGGTCAAGTAACCCGACGATACCTGATATTATTCAGAAACAGATGATTTTGAACCTAAAAACGAACATGCAAACATAAATTTTATTACACTAAATGGTATCCACCGGTCGTCGTTTTTGCTCTTGTTACCGACAGAATTACCGGTCGATATTCTGTTTCTGTGGTATTTCGCTTGTTGCTCAAGTCGGTTAGGGAAAGGCTTCTAAACTTCTCTTTATGTTGTTTTTCGATAATTTTTCTGTTGAAGCAACTTCCTTACATCTAACAATTCTTTGTACGTGTTGATAGTCAACCACAGTCCGTCGAATTGATATCCTCTAAGCATCCTAAGCGAAGCCAATGTTGGACTGGTCTCCCTTTCAAAGTCACCTTTGTCTGGAAAATGTTCTCTGATAACGTCCGTTCTAAAGGCGTAGTGTCCAGCTGACACGTAGAAGTCGAGGAACGGCTTCTGCACGAATCGCGTTATGAAGCCATTCTCGATTTTGACTCTGCCGAACTGTAATCTGGGCTTGGCAATCACTATTACTCCACCTCTATCTGCATGCTGAACTAGTTGTGACGGATCGTAGTCGCCGAGCAAAATATCGTCCACGTTCATCGCGTATACGCACTCCTCTCTGCACATCTCTGCCGCCTTTTTCATAGCCCCTCCAGTCCCCAACTTCTCTGTTTCTATAGAGTACTCCACATCAAGGCTAGTTAGCGAATCCTCCCTACTCGCCAACAAAATTCTCTTGAATCCGTGCCTCTTCAACCACATGATTTGGTAGTCTACCAACGTGAGGTCTGGCTTCAGTTCCAAAAGCGGCTTGGGCACATCAGTGTGCGGTTTCAATCTTTGGCTATAACCGCCACAAAGTATAATTGCCTCGCTTGCCACGAGTCCATCACCGAGAAAAAATGTGTTGCCTACTGCCTTTTTGGTTTTTGGTCAAAACGGCTTTACAGCACCGAAAATAAAGTCTAGAATGATTTTCCTTTGCGCATGCACTGATTAACACTACGCCGCTTACAGCTGAGTGCACGGTTATTAAGATGGAAAAATAAAACGCCTCTGACAGATTTTCATTTCTCTGGTTTGGCTTCTGGCTTATAAAGCCTCTTTTCAAAGGCTGATGGAGGCTTAAACTTGCCACGGTATCGCCGCATGGACAATCTCCTGCGTTCCACGTTTTTGAGTCGAGCCCAAGCTTTCGCTATTCTTGTTTCGGAAGGTCTTCTTCTGCGGAACGTTGGAGGTTTAGGTGGTCGGAAGGGTTTGGCAGCTAAGGCGGGGGCGCGTTTTCGGCGTTTTCTAGCTGTTGCAGTTTCGGGGCTTGTTACTCGCTTGAAGGTTACGGTTCTGTCGTTCAGATTCACGTCGTGGACTCTCCATCCTACGTCTATCCATGCTTGGGCTTGAACACGACTAGGCGCGTTGTTCCACCAGTGCGTATCCTGTGGGGCTGAGGGAGGAAGACTGTCTCCAATGATGCTTTCAATCTTAGGAAAAGTGAGGGTAGCCAAACTGGTATATCGTGTCCTTCGCGCCAAATATTCGCTAAGGGGACTGTACTTGGTTCCATGTCTCCTTGCTGAAACAAATCTCCTTGCACAGTTCAAGCATATGGGAACGTTTCTGAGAACGTTCTTGTTCCATGTAAGCATGACGCAGTTCCTACAGTACAGTTTTTCACATCGATAACAGCGCCTAAGATGATGGTATGAAAATACCCCACCGCACAAGGAACACTCTTCTTTCATAGTTGAATACTACTCACATGCTTCAAATGAGTCTTTTGAAATCTCCCCCGCATCCGGTACGGGACTGACTACAAAAAGTGGGGTAGTCAAAGGGTGCTTTCATTCTCGTTTGTATTCCTTAGCCACGATCATGGTTGCCGTTAGGAAGATGTCGGGCAATGCTCTAAGTTTGTTTGTCAGGAATTTGTCTAGCTGCGCTAGGTCCTCGACGCGCACCTTTATGATGGCGTCGTATTCTCCGTATAGCTCGTCCACTTGAATGACTTCTTCGAAGCTGGAAACTTTTTTGCATACATCCCTTTCGGCGCCTGACTTCAGCGTAACCAAAATATAGGCAAGGACAACCATTTTCTCATCTCTCCAGGATAACAGTTTGAATGTTCCTTACAACTTAAATATATCGATTAAGTTAGCGTGTGGTTTCGCGTTCACTGACCCAGTAGGATTTTGTTGCGCCAGTTTTGTCAATTATGTATTCCTTTTTAAATATTGGGGCCTCCTTCTTATAGCGTTCTACAGCCTCCTCCAGAACCGGAAGCACATCCCCTCTATGAGCTCCAGCAACCAAAACGTAAACTAAATCCTCGCCGACGCCGAATTCTCCAACAAAGTGATGAATCTGAACGTCAACCACACCCCTCCTCTTTCGAAGTTCCTTGCAGATGTTGCCAAGAACCTCGTTGGCTTTTTCCTCGTAAGCCTCCAATTCTAACTTTTTCACGGTTTCACCATTCGGAGTTTCTCCTCGAACCACGCCTATGAATATCGCCAACGCTCCTGCTTTGTGAAAATTCGGGTTGTCTCTAACGGTTGTCAGCAGGTCTGGAAGGGAAAGTTTTCCTTTTTCGTGAATGCCAAAATAATCAACCATGCAAATCACCAATTAACCTTTTCATCAACGTATGTACTTCCCCATATCTTTAAGCACCGCAGAAGGGATAGGCAAGTCCTTCATGGTGACCAAGCCTAGCTGGGCATTGATCACTCTGGGAATGGAGTTGACGATCATAGCCACGCTGCTTCCCACAGCGTCAACGCCATACAAAACAACTGTCACCTTCTCCATATTTTCAACCATTCCCTACGTCTGAGATGTTGCCTAATAAACGTATTTCGCGCGTAACACGTGAGGTGCCAAAAGAATTAAAAAACCCTAACCTTAAGCCGAATATAATCCTACGTGGTGAAAATAAATGATTGTAGGTATAATTGCTGATACACACGACCGTTTGCCCCTCCTTGACGAGGCCGTGAAGCGGTTAAATGAAGAAAAGGTTGAACTGGTACTGCACGCAGGAGACTACGTCGCCCCCTTCGTCGTGCCACATTTCAAACCCTTGGAAGCCAATTTGATCGGGGTCTTTGGCAACAATGATGGCGACCGAGAAATGCTCAAGAAAAGATTCACAGAATTGGGCGCTGAAATCCGTGGAAAATTTGCAGAAGTGAAAGTTGATGGGTTGAGGATCGCATTGTTGCATGGCGACGAAGCGGAGCTTCTTCGGTCCCTAATCGATGTGGAGAGTTATGATGTGGTTGTGTATGGGCACACGCACGAGGCGAAAACTTACAGGAAAGGAAAAACCCTTGTGATAAACCCCGGCGAAGTCTGCGGTTATCTAAGTGAAAAACCAACCATGGCCATGCTAGACACTCGGACGCTGGACGCTAAGATAATCCATTTAACGTAGAAAGCTCAGTGTTGCCTAAAAATGGTTAATAAGATGACAAGACGAGAATAGAAGGTGACGAAGGGGAATGTGCGTTCCCATGTTTTTGCTATCTTAATAAACTGGCTATTATCACCCTTTGTATTTCCGATACGCCTTCTATAATTCCTAGGGCTCTTGCGTCCCTGTACAATCTTTCCACTTTGAAGTCCTTTGTGTATCCATAGGAACCGTGAACTTGCATGGCCTCTCTTACTACTTCATCTGCAACCTCCGACACAAATAGTTTTGTCATCGCCGACTCTTTCATAACGTCGGCGTCTTGACTTACTAGAAATGCTGTTCTGTACACTAACCATCGTGCCGCTTCAATTTTTGTTGCCATGTCTGCTAATAACCATTGAATAGTTTGAAATTCAGCAATCGGCCTACCCCTCCGCGTTCTCACCTTCGCATAGTTTATCGACTCGTCTAATGCAGCTTGTATAACACCTAAGGTTACGGCAGAAGTCCCTACCTTGCCACAGGATATGGTCTTCAGTAATATTCCGTAGCCATCACCACCTTCGCCCAGTATGTTTTCCTTTGGTACTCGAACGTTATTCAGGATAATTTCCGCTACTTCTAAGCCCCTATTGCCTAGCATATCTTCATGTTTTCCTATGGTGAGCCCCTCTTTCTTTGCGTCTACTATGAAGGCACTAACTCTATCGTCCCTCTCACTATCTTTGGCGAAGATAATCGCGGTGTCAGCGATGGGGGAATTTGAAATGAGAAGCTTAGACCCATTCAGAATATACTCGTTTCCTTCCAATTTTGCTTTTGTTGTTATGGCCTTAGGATCTGAACCTGTAGCTGCCTCAGTGAATGCGAAACATCCTATTTTCTCTCCCTTCATAAGTGGGACTAAGTATTTCTGTTTTTGTTTTTCAGTGCCGTGTTTGTAAATTGCAATTTCAGCCAGAGTTTGTGCTCCTATTGTTCCAGCCACTGCTGCGGATGCTCGGGCGATCTGCTCAAGTACTAAAACATAGCCTACGTAGTCTGCGCCAACCCCGCCATAATTCGTTGGAAAGGGTATCCCATAAAATCCCTTCGCTGCCATTTTCTGAACAGCATCATTAGGAATTTTAGCTTCCCTATCAATTCTTGCAGCAATTGGTTCAATCTCCCTTTCAGCAAATTCCCTTGCCATCCTTCGCATCATTTCTTGCTCTTCAGTTAAGTTAAAATCCATTTTACTTCACCATCAAACGCATGTTAAGACAGAGAGAACGCTAATTTCATAAAAAACTTTCTCTTAAGTGTCCACAGCGTTCAATCTTTTTTGCCTTATTTTTTCTACAACTCTCTTGACTCCATCCCAACCTTCGACAACTTTCGAGTGGACTATTTCGAAGGCTTCCTTCGAGGAGACTATGTCTAGTTCCTCTCCTGTGGCTTCCCTCGAAAGGTATCTTGCCGCCCTAAGCACTTCACCGTTTAGTCTGGAGTCTGTGATGTCTGCTAAATGGCAAACTAGGGCTTCAATTGTTCTGGGCCATATTGGGCCTGCCTCGCCGCCATGGTGGGCACAAACTATGTGGATTATGTCTAGGGGGAAGCCTCTTCGAACCATTTCTGAAACTATGAGCGTCAGGTGGTCTAATCTTTCGGCTAGGGGTGTCGCCCTGTAGGTTCCGTTTTCCTCCATTTCGTAGGTTAAGGGCTTGAAAATGTCGTGCAAAATTGCTCCGGAAATGACTAGGTCTCTGTCCACCTTCCCGTGGTAAACCCTCTTGATGATGTTGCAAAGGCTTAGGGCAATTTCAGTAGTTGCTACAACATGCTCAATAAAGCCGCCAGGATAGCTATGGTGACGGGACATGCCAGCTGGCGAGCTATCTAACGGCATTCCCGTGTAAACTTTACCACCGATCTCGATTGTGGGGTTCTCAAGAAACTGAACCACCTTTTCTCGAAGAGTTTCATCTTCAATCTTGTTAACAAGTTTCTTAAGCTGGGGATGCAAACCGGTTCCTCCGTCAACCTAACAACCATCATGTGCTCTCTTTTTATATTATTTGGTGAAAATTTGTTTAGGTTTGTTGGCTCTGAAGGTTCTTAGGGTTCTGAGGCTAAAAGCGGAAAGACTTTTGTGACAGTTGGTTTCCGTGTTAAAATATGGTAAAAGAGATTGTAAGAAACGATAGACGGTATTACGTTTGCGAAGAATGCGGTCTAGCATATGAAGATAGGGCTTGGGCAGAAAAATGTCAAGATTTCTGTTCTAAATATCATGCCTGTTCCCTTGAAATTACTAGCCACGCCGTTCAAGTGGATTAGACATCAAATTACGAAAAGTTACCAAAAACATGCTTGTCTAAATTTCCCCTTTTCTTCATTCGCTAACATGTGGGCCCTTCTAACGGGCTCCGGGATTCTGTAAGTTCGTGTACAGCTCCTGACAACATCTATAGCCCTTTTTAAAGACACCCGATGACCAACGCTGACGTATATCGGTTTTGTTCCAGGTTTTGTAACAACTTCGGCGCCGATGGTTTCTCCTCCATCCTTGAGGGGCGCCCACCCCTGCCCACCAACCAGCTCTACCTTACCGCACAATAAACTTTTCGCGACACCAATAGTTGGTCTGTCTATCGCCAAGCCTAGATGGGTGGCGAATCCTAGGCGGTATGGGTGAGCGATTCCTTGGCCGTCGACAAGAAAAACATTCGGCTCTACTTCTAACTTCTTTATAGCTGAATAGGCTGGCGGGATCTCTCTAAAGGACAGTAGGGTTGGTATGTAGGGGAACCGTGTTTTGAGGCGAACTACCTTAGATTCTACGAGGGATAGTGAAGCGAAGTCAAGGACAGCCACTGCTCCAATGGATATTCCCTTGGCGTACGCAACGTCTACTCCAGCCACGTACTTGATGCTGTCTGGAAGCGTATCTTCGCGTATAACCTGCTCAGACAACCGCAGTTGCATTGCGTGCGCTTTCTTCACAGAAAACCTTGGGCTAAGCCTGATCGGCAATTTCTGTTCGAACTCCAACCCACTTCAAAATCTTTTCAGGCTCTAGTTCTTCTATCTTCCCTTTTCTTTCCAATCGTCTTTTCCATTTTTTGAATGGAGCGTTCCAGTGAGCTTCTCCGAATCTCGATGGTGACGTCTCCCCTGGTGGTTTCGATGACGCGTCTCGCAACGTCGCACTTTCTGCGAAGCCCGTGGACGAGGAGGTAGGCGTCGTCCATAGCCGTTAGTTCAGAGTAAATGTGTTCCATCGTTTCTAGGCATTTCTCCGCCGTTTCCACGTTTCCCTTCCGAAGTGAGTCGAGGGCTCTGCGCCTTAACTCCCCAATAACATCACCCAGCGCTAACGCGTAGGAAACCACGGGAACATCAAGTTCTTCAGGAGCGATAAAACGGTCTTCCTCAATCAACACAAGTAGCGTATGGGCCTCAGAGTATTCCTCAAACGCGGCGCTAGCCAAACCACTGTAAAACAAATCCGGATAATCCTTCGATGCTTCACGGAGCTTGGCGAAAAGTTCATCTGCTTCATTAAGCAACTTCCTTGCGTCCTCAAATCTTTCTTGGTGCGTAAAAAGAATGGCTTGTTTGGACAAACGGGTTGCTCGACGCATGTCTTTTTGAACTTCCTCCCGAACCTCCTCTCTCCTTCTCAATTCTTCCTGAATTTTATAGAGAATTGATTCTAACGACATTTTGCTCACAACCAAGAGATGCTTCCAAAATGATGCCTCAAGCGAGCTTAATAGGTTTTTCCAGGCGACTCAGCAAAACTACTCTGCTCTCTGGAGCTTCATCGAGAACGTTATAGCCCATTTCTTCAGCTAGCTGAGCTGCAAAGTCTTGAATCTCTCGGTGGGTTGGCATGTTATTAAACCCTAGACGCAGCCTCGAAAACCCAACGTGCATGTAAGCTTTGGGCTCCACGTACGTTGGATTAGCCTTCTCAATCAACCGGGCGTATAGCTCGGGGTGTTTCAGGTTCAAGTGTCTCGCCAGCGTCAGCCTAATCACCGTGGGGCATTTGAAGCTGGAAAGCAAGGATAAGGTTTCGTTAAGTTTTTTCCAAGCCCCTCGAATATGCGGGCGACAAACTTTTGAGAACATTTTCTCGTTGAAAGCGGAAACCGAGATGTAAAGTTGGGTTGGTTCCTCGTCTAATCTAGACAGGGCTTCTGGCACTGTTCCGTTGGAGACCAAAAAAGTGGTGAAGCCTCTTCTGTGAAAGCCTTGGATCAAGTCGTCCAGTGGAGAGTACAGCATCGGCTCGCCTGTTAGGCTTATGGCCGCATGCTTAGGCGTTAAGGCTTCCCTGTATTTCTCTGGATTAGTTTTGGGATTTCCCTTGTATCCACTCAAAATCTTGAGTTGTTCCTTAATGCAGCCCTCAACTATGTCTTCTGGGTCGTCCCAGTTTGGCAATTGTGTTTCTTCCCATTTTAATTCAAGGTCTCCGCTTTGAACTCGCCAGCAAAAGCGACAGCGCATGGTGCAGTAAACAATCGTAGGAGTCATTTGAACGCATTGATGGCTCTTTATCCCGTAGAACTTTTGCTTGTAGCATGCTCGGTCGTGGACAAGCGTTTCGTAGAGCCACCTGCAACGTTTGACAGCGGAGTGCCTTCCCACCAAGTGATACTTCTGATTCTTCAGCACGCGGAGGAGTTCGTTGGAAATCAAAGTTTGCAAAGTCTCAATCGTCCACATGTGCCCTAAAGACATAAAAATAAGTCTATGTTAATAAAGTGCTCTAATGATCTGCCACAAGAGGTGTATTGGTATGGCATATCAGAAAATTGTTAAAAATATTCCAGCTGAAAAGCGAGGAAAGCTTTCAGACAAACTCATAGGCTTTATTCTCAAGACTAAAAACGAAGACAAAATGCCTAGCAGTCTGGCGAACACCCTACTTAACCAATGGCAACTAGGCCCCCTCACAACCGAAGCCGGCCTAGCAACGATCCTTGAGGCTGCGGTTCTTCTTGAATCTGAAAAGACAATGGAGTTCTTGGAGCAGGAGCTGCAATTGTTGGATGTCGTAAAGGCGGTTAAAGAAGCGAAATGATCTGAGGGAGTGTTTGACATGGTTAAGTTTGGAATCGAGTTTGTTCCCCGCGAGGCTTACTGGAAAACGACATACTATGCTATTCAGGCTGAGAAGAGAGGATTCGACAACCTCTGGATAACCGACCACTACAACAACCGAAACGTTTACGTCACCCTCACAGCGGCGGCGCTCTACACCAAAAAAATCGTGTTTGGTCCGGGAGTAACCAACCCATATATGGTCAACCCCGTAATTACCGCGCAAGCCGTTGCAACGCTAAATGAGTTAGCCCCAGGACGAGTGGTCTTGGGCATAGGCGCTGGAGACAAGACAACCCTCGAGGCTACAGGAGTGGAAATGCGGAAACCCCTCACAGCGGTCGCAGAAACCATTGAGATAATTAGAAGAATGGTGGAGGGAAAAAGAGTTACTTTCGAAGGCAAAGTTTTCAAAACGAAAGGCACCAAGTTTAACTTCAAACCAAGAGGAAAAATCCCAATCTATGTCGGAGCCCAAGGACCCAAAATGCTTGAAACCGCTGGAAAAATAGGCGACGGAGTTTTGATAAACGCCTCCCATCCAAAAGACATAGACTACGCCGTAGAATGCATAAAAAGAGGAGTCAGCGAGGCTGGAAAGAATTTAACCGACGTGGACATTACCGCCTACACATCCTTCTCAGTGCATGAGAAGCCCGAAAAGGCCACGCAGGCAGCGGTTCCCGTCGTTGCCTTCATAGCCGCTGGTAGCCCAAACGTAGTGTTGGAAAGACACGGCATAGATCTGAAGAAGGCTGAAAAGATTCGGGGGGCTCTGAAAGCCGGCGACTTCGGTCAAGCCTTTGGTTCTGTGTCTCCGGAAATGATAGAAGCCTTTTCGGTTTGCGGCACTCCCGACACCTGCATCGAACAAATCGCCAAACTTCTAAAATCCGGCATTTCCCAATTCGTCGTGGGTTCACCTATAGGACCTAACGTCCGAAAATCCATTGACCTCATAAGTGAAAAGATAATTCCCCACTTCAAAACGTCATCGTAGCTCGTCGAAGGACACTACTCAAAACAGTATTCGATTTCCTGAAATTCCTCAGCGAGTTTCATAACATCTTCCCTAACTCGACGTGGATCTTCACCGTCGACAACCACCCTTTCCATGAAAACAGCGATCCTCCGCATTTCATCTTCCTTCATCCCCCTCCTAGTTGCTTCACAAACGCCTAGTCTAACACCGCTGTCAACGATGATATTCGCCTTTTCAAGCTTTCTAGCAATAGCTCCGCCCTGCTCGAAACCGCCGTAATCAAGGAGAAGCTGATGGGATCGCGTATACCCAAGCTGGGGACACGCAACTGGAAATCCTTGTTCGGCCAAAGCCTTGGCAAGAGTTTGCGCATTTTGAACCACCTGCCCGGCATACTGCTTTCCATAGGTCTTCATTTCAGCAAGGGCTAGAGTCAGAGCGGCTATGCGGTTCCAGTGCGCATTGTCCACGAACTCTGGGTGAATTCGTTTCTGAATGGTTTCGCCATGCTCCATGTCGGCGAGAATTATTCCACCTTGCGGTCCAAAGAAAGTCTTGTGTGTGGATCCGTAGAGAGCGTGGGCTCCTTCTCGAAGCGGGTCTTGAAACT
>JREQ01002545.1_pt1 | contig 16480 bp, 18 predicted proteins | sample 210151 | NCBI WGS metagenome assembly JREQ01 (sample SAMN03019617, study PRJNA260268) | marine sediment metagenome | biome: Marine; feature: Sediment; material: Clay; isolation source: clay from marine sediments 31 meters below sea floor depth collected from... | place: New Zealand: Canterbury... | reverse complement strand
TTAGGAAATCTTGACCAAGCTCATCTTGCGACCAGATTGAAAGGGAAACTTTTGGATTATCAATTGTCCCCTGATTTTCAAACTTCAAACCTAGTGGTATTTTTTCCCAAATCATTGTCTGCCATCTTACTCCTGGTTTCCACACATTATCTGCTGTTGGAAAGTGGTCAGGTTTGTGCATTGTAGCATCAAAATTAAATGGAGCTTTTGGAAAAAGCTCTGTTACCTGCTTAATTTCCAAAAATATGGATTTACTCACCAGACACCTCTTAAGTTTTTAATATATGAAGAATACCTATATTTTAGAACTTTAAATTCTATTAATGATATATTATCAAATCAGTCAAATATAATTGTATTTGCTGTTACCTAAGAAGTATTAAGAGCAGTAGAAGGTTTGGGAAAAAAGTTTTTAAAATCCAAGAAATCAGAGTAGAATAATGATTGGTAATTTCTATTGATAACTGTCTGATTATCTAAATAATGAATAGAGGTATCGTTAATATTACAAAAATGAAAAATGTAAAAAGTAAGACAAACATTAAAGAAAAAAGGGTCGCTTCTCTGAAATCTTGGAGTACTGGTGAAGAAGTCGCGAACAGTATTACTCATGGTATTGGAGTAGCTTTAAGTATTACAGCTCTTGTGCTTCTTGTGGTTTTTGCCAGTATCCGAGGGGATGCATGGCAGGTTGTGAGTTTCAGCATATATGGTACTACACTTATTTTACTTTATTTGGCATCTACTCTTTACCACAGCTTTACAGGACAACGATTAAAACATTTTTTCAGAATTTTGGATCATTCATCAATCTATCTGCTTATTGCGGGAACATACACACCTGTGACACTTGTTTTAATGCGGGGTCCATGGGGTTGGACTCTTTTCGGACTTATCTGGGCTATGGCTATAGGGGGGATTATTTTCAAAGTGTTCCTTTTGGAAAAACTTGAAATTTTGTCGATTTTATTCTATGTTGCCATGGGATGGCTTTGTATAATTGCCTTTAAACCAATAATGCAAATGGTCCCGAAAGGATTGATCATCTGGTTTTTAATTGGTGGTGCCTGCTATACCCTTGGAGTGATATTTTATGTATGGGAGAAGATACCATATAATCATGCCATCTGGCATCTTTTTGTTTTAGGAGGAAGTATCTCACATTTCTTTGGCATTCTTTTCTATTTAGTCTCAAAAACAAATTAAAATATTTTTAAACATCCTTTTCCCACTATAATTTAATTGAATATAAAAACAAATTTCAATCTAATATTCTTAAAGGAGTTAAGGATTTTTATTTTCTATTAGCTAGAATAATCATGGGAACAGAAGATATGAACCTGCTTCATTGCCTGATGTTACTCATATTATCAAATTAATTTATACCTTTACTATAAAGTAGAGTTATTATTCATAGTTTACAATTTCATCTAACGTTCCGATTGTATCTGAAGTCCAGCCGTAAGACTGGATTTTTGCGGAGCAAAGTGAAGCCAGATACGCTCTGTTAGGTGAGTGCGATAGCACCGAGCAATCCGAAAGATTGCGAAGAGTCGTAGACGAAGGAGCATTTTTGTTCACCGCTTCAGTTTTTTCTCTATATTCTTAAATGAACTTTGATTTAGCCAGTTTTTAACGAGCATGGTTGCTCTACAATCATCTTCATTATAGTCTATGACTTTCTGCATTTTACCCTTGTTTTTATCCGGATTCTCTAGATACTGGAAATATAGTGCGATGGATTCCAAGGCGTTGATATCTGAACGTTTCCATTTATATCCCATGTAACTTGCGACTTCTTTTAGACCATTACCATGGGTTGGAAAAGCAAAACAAGAAACAGCATCCCTATAGAGATCCCTCATATTCCCAAATATTACCTTCCGTATTTTATCTTTTAGTCCGTATCGGTCAGCAAGCCTTTCAAGATGAACCCTCTCATAATGATGCCAATGATATATTATGAAATCATCCTGTTTCAGGAGCCATTTTACAAACTGGTGAAACATCTTCCCCTCTTTATCCAGCTCATGGGCAATAAAAGGCATGTATTCCTCTTTTTTATCCTTCCTAGTGAGCACACCTATGAGATAATCTATCACTACTAATCCCTCGTCTCTTACCTGCTCTCCTGTTCCTTCTAAATCCAAAAATATCTCTGTTCGCTTTTCTGGAAACTTACACATACTTATGCAGATGTAATTCCCGGAAACAAGAGCCCTTGAATTGAATGAAAATTTTTTTGCTTTTTTTGTACCAATTCCCTTGATTTTAACCAAGTCCTCTATCTGGGTTTTCGCGAGATCATCAATAGTACATATCCCCTCCTCTACTAGCTTCTGCTTGAACGACGGACCTATGCCGCCAACCAGAGATATGTCCCTTCTCCTTATAGCTTCCTCGTTATTATAACTCTCCCAAGGCCATTCGCAAGCACCATAAGTCGGATCCACTTTCTTTCCTCTCAATATCTCTCGAATATCCTCTAATATTTCCAATAGCCCAGTTTCGTCATAATCTACTACAGATTCCTCGTAGTCTCTATTAACTACATAGAACACAGACGGCGTGTATCCCTGAATTTTTCCCAGCATATAATTATAAAACGCCACCTGATAAATATGATGCTTTTGAATATTCTTTGCAAGTTTGATTTCCTTAACAATGTAATGGTAACGACCGAATATTGACGGATTTGTGTCCCTTCTCTCCAAAATATCAAATCTTCCCATAAGACCTTCCGGCAAATAAAATGCTGGTAAACCGCAAAGAACCTTTACTCCTTTATTCATTCCTTCCAAAAGAATTCTGAAGCCTTCTTCTGGGGTTTCGTATTCTAGTTTCTCGGCTTCAGGGTACTTGGTTTCTATTACTTTTGTCTCATGCATCCTTCCTTGGTCGAATAGCATTTCCTGATATTGTGTCAAAGCATCTTTTTTGTCCTTAGGTCCGAACTTCTCACAATGAACCATGAATGGTGAGATACTGTACTTATAAATGGTTCTAGCCTTAATTCTATCTTCTGTAGTAGGAAATAAACATCTTTCATATATTTCATCAATATCTGAAAGCGTCAACGCCATTGCTCAACACCTCCATTTTTTTGTCCTAGAAGTCCACGATTTCATATAACTTTTTGAGTATTTGCGACGTGCCTGGCCCGATAGGGTTGGTATTACTTTTGCTCATCCTCGCCCTTAATCCATTAACTGCAAAAGACATGACAAAGGGCATGTCCTGGAGGGTAGGCGAAGCCGTCACGCAAATACTCTGTTAGCTGATGTTTGGCTTTTCACGTTTGTTTATTACAGAGGATATTACAACCCCACTTATACTCATTCCTTTATACCGATCTAATGCAACTAAAACTGGGCGTTCAGAAATGATACCCTTTTTCCTAGTTGCAGCATGAAGGGGGAACCATTGTTCATTATTTAAATCGAATTCGTAGACAAGCGTTTCAATTTCTAAATGTTGAAGTCTATCCACTAATTTAATTGCTCTTTTTACTGCACTGTTAACTGTATCAACTGCTTTATTTAACTTATTAATTTCTTTTGATGCAATAACGAATTCAATTCTACATCCTTTATGAGGGACATCAAATTCAAATAAAACTTTTTTATTTTTAAGCTTTGACACTTGCATAATAACTTTTTTCCGTAACCATTCAAAAAACTTAATAACCTCATCTGCTGTTTTCTCACCAAAACGTTCAAGAAATTTCTTTGAAAAAGGATTCGATGTAAGTAACCACACAGCTGAAACAACTTTTATAATAGTAATTGGATCAGCGGCTTTTCTAAATGTTATTTCAGGCTTTTTATCAACAATTGTTGGACACCCATCTAATATTCCCTGAATTATTGAACTTTTTATTTCATGTGGGTTAAAAGCAATTTTAGCTTGATAACCTTCAGTGGAAGCGCTAACATCTAATTCCTCATCAGTTATTTCATTTAAATCAATTCCTAAGTCTTTAAAGCTAGAAATTTTTTTTATATCATAATACCCACCTACAAAGGCTAAAAAATGTATATTAGATTTTGGTGCATAAAAAACTTTCGTTGCTATAGAACGACCAATGGGTTGGATCAAAGGATTATGCTCTGCACTTTGCCAAATAACGCGTTCGTTTATTTGTTTTTCCATTGAGTAAAGAGCCTTAGGAGTAACACGATCACCATGTAAATCAATACCGGAAGTTGATATTACGCCTACAGTATATTGTTTAAAGCATTCACCCGGATATAATTTATATTTATCGATATTTTTTATAATCTCATTACAAAATTTTTCAGCTTCTGGAACCTCTTTAAACAATTCATACACTTAAATCACTTCCAATTTCTTTATTCTCTTTTAAGCCAAATGTCAGCTAACTCGTTTTTATACGAAATATTTTACTCAAAATATACTTTTCCTACATATTATACGAAATATTTAACATATTTAATATAATGATTTTTAATATACTATCTTAACCTCTTCATCTAGGTTTACTTCCCAATGTATTTGTAATACTCATGCTCGACGTATTTAAACCCCGTCACAGTCCACCCCATCTGTGGTAACTTCATAATCAATTACATCCATATAGATTTGGTCAGGGCGAGTAGGAAAGTCATAGCGAGCGGTAATACTTCCTTTGTATACTCCATCACCATCTTGGTCTTGAAGGGCAACATGGTGAGTCTGGGGACAGGCATCAACTCCAGAAATGTGGGTTTCGTCAAATTGAAAGGTCTTTCCTTTAAAAGACCAGTCATAATTCATTTCTAAACAATCGTTACAACCAACATCCGGGGTTCCATCAAGGTCAGTATCCACTCACCAATCACCATAATCACTTGAACCATCCCAAGTAACATAAGAAAGTTACTTTATAAATTTATTTAATAAAAACAATACACCTATTAAAAATAAAGGTCCTGAGATAATTAAATAAGCTGTAAATGGAAAATGCCCTCCAAACCTGAATATGTAAAACAATCCTAATGCAATAAATATTAATCCTCCAACAGCTTCCCATTTCCAAGCAATTAATAGAGCAATTATAACCAGATAAGTAGGCACTAGATGTATTAATAATGCTAAAATTGTCTCCCAAAAAGTATAACCTTCACCAAAAACATCTAATGCAAATAGACTGATAAATATTGCAAACAGAATTGCTACTACTCTCGGAATCCAATATAGAAATTTTTTCGCTTTTAATTCTTTCTCCATTTTATCCTTTCTAATACTGAAGTATTTAAAATTTTTCATTATTCTACTAAATTAAGAAAGAGTGTCTGAGTAATATGACACATAACAATATAGCATACACGAATATACGAAGTAATTTATGTATATGTATTGTTGTGTGAAGTCGCTATTTCAAAAGTTTTTTTAAACTTTAGTATAAAATTAATCCTCCTTAGATAAGATTCCTACCTGCTTCAATTTTTCATTAAGATATTGTTCACCCTTCTTAAGTGTTCCATTAAAATGTCTCCTAACAACTAAATCAAATATAGAAGATATTTGGTTTTCTAAATTCTTCATTCGGTATCGCCTTAATTTTTCAATTAAAACGTTTCCTATTGGGATTTTATCTAAAGGGATTTTTGCAAATATCCAGTCTTCAAGAGGAGACAAACGTAATACAGCAATGATTGGTAAATATCCATCTTTGGTGCGATCACGAAGTGCATCCACATTATCAGATGATAAAAATAATGATAATTTTTCAGTAGTTTTTACCTCTAATGCAAATTTTGGTTGAGTGCTCCGGTTACATCAATGTCGACACCTTGCACAGCTCGTTCTACAATATCGGTAAATCCTATTTCATGAAAGCTAAGTGCAAGCAGTTTTTGCACAATTTTACCAAAAGGACCAGAAGGTCTACCTTTAACACCGAACTTTTTTTGTAACTTCTTTAAAAGGTTAAGTGTTTCCATCTTCATAACAAAAATACAAAAAGCGACTAAAAACGATATCCACAAATCCACTTATTAATTATTTACACTTTTTAAACTTAAGTTTCTTAAGTCTATAAAAAAGGCAAGAGCTAAAGCAATTTGAAATTTTAAGATATTTCTAATTTTTAGAGTTAACTAGGATATAATAAAAGCCAAATAATTTTTATTTTTTATAACTATAAAAAAAGCAAGAAGTTACTTAATTTTTTTAACTTTATAAAAAAAGTATTTGCACTTTTTTCACTTTATAAAAAAGAATATAAAATACTTAAAGTTTTAAGCGAAAAAGATATAGAAAAATTAATATCTCAGCCATCTGCAAAAGCACCAACAGGGGTTAGAAACAAAGCAATTATAGGGACACTTGTTTATGCAGGACTGAGAGCTATGAAGCTCATAAATTTAAAGATTTCAGATATCAATTTAAAAGAAAGTTGGATACATATAAAAGGCGGAAAGACAGGCGATAGAGATATACCTATTTCACCTAAATTAGAACCTTATTTAATTGCTTGGAATAATATAAGACCAAAGCATTCTCGCCACTTCTTTATCACCCTTAAAGGAAAAAGAATTCAAGATAGATACATAAGGGACATGGTAAAAAGGGAAGCTGTTGCTATTGGACTTGGCAGTTGGATTCACCCTCACGCATTAAGACACTCATTTGCAACGCATACACTTAAAAGAGATGATATAAATACTCCAGAACTTCAATATCTTTTAGGTCATAAATACCTATCTTCTACACAGATTTACACTCATATAGAACCTAAAGACCTTCATAAGAAGCTAAGGGAAGATAAAAAAAAGAAAGATGAAGACTTAAAAAATTTAATAGATCAATTAATTGAACAACAAAAATTAACTATGAAAGTTTTAAATGCTATTACTGAAAGAATAAAAGAGTAAATTATATTGTAAAATCGAATTAATAAAAGCAAAATCATATATTTTTAAATATAAAAATGGAGAATTTTGGTTAAAGCCTCTTTTGGAATTTAGGAATTGGTTAAAAAAATTCACTATAATAAAAATTATAGGGAAAAATCAAACAAGAGATTTAAGGAATTTATAGGTTCCTTTACAATAAAAGCAGTTAAAGAAATATTAGAAATATTATTAAAGAATAAGCTATAATAAAAGAAAAGATGATAACATTCGTTAAAATTGTTTATAACCCGGTTGAGGATTTTTTCAAACAATTTTTTATTGGAGAGGTTAGAGCTAAAACACTAATTATAATCTCACCAATAATAACTGGATTATTTAACACGCGTTTTTCTTTAGAACGATTAATAAAGAAAATAGAGAGTGATAAAATATTTACATATGTGATTACTCGAGAACCTAAAGAGGATTTTCATAGAGAAGCCGTTAACATTCTTATGAGTTCAGTTTTCACTGAAATTAGATATAATAATTCCCTTCATGCTAAACTATATATTTGTGCTTTGGATAAACCAATTTTTGCTATGTTAGGTTCAGGCAATCTTACCAAAACCTCAATAGAGAAGAATATTGAAATTGGAGTGGGAATTATCAGATTAAGAATATTGAAAGAAAGTAGGCTTGTTAAAAAAATAAATTATATAAGGAGGTATTAATAATGGAGTTTAAAGATTGGTTTTGTTTGAAGGATCGAGATTCATTTACCATTGACCCCAAAATCAATTTAGAAGATGCAAAGTTTTATTTTGGACGAGAGAGAATAAAAAAACAACTATTGAGTCAAATAAATAGGGCATTTTTATCCCCAGGCACACCAAAGATGTTAATTTATGGTATATATGGTTCTGGCAAAACACAAACTCTCTTCTTTTTAGGACACATACTTAAAGATGCTAAACCGAGCACATGTAAATTAAATATACATACTGTCCACTTAAGTCTCGAAATGAGGAGCAGATCAGACTTTCGTGTTTGGCATCTTCAATTAATGGAAGCTTTAAGGAAAGACAAAGTTGGAGCATGGATGGAAGGAATATCTTCAGCAGGAACTGATTTTAAAGCTAAACTCATAAAAATATTTAATAACAGAGTAAACATGGTTGAAGCTTCTTTAGGACTAACAAGAGCTGATCTTACTTTTAAGGCTTGGAGATGGTTTTGTGGACAGACACTAACAGCAAAGGAGTTAGAAAGTTTAGGAGTCACTAGAAATTTAGGGGATATAGGAGTTGGTGATACAATTAATCTTCTTGAAGGAATAGGCAGGTTAGCAGAAAATAATAAAGAAAAATTGATATTTCTTATTGATGAGACAGAACAGTTTAAAAATGTTGAAGTGCGAGATGCCAGGGAATCACTTCACGGTTACCTTAGAAAACTTGCAGAACCATCAAATTCTACTGTTGGTTTTATTATGGCTGGTACTGCTCCTACTATTGATGAAATGCCTGAGTGGTATCATCGAGCTGATATTCTCGGCAGAGTTGGGATGGACAATATTATTGAAATTCCACACTTGCCTGCTGTTAATGATGTAGAGACTTTTGTTAGAGAAATGCTTGCGGAGTTCATTGATAAAGGAGAGGCAGATAAAAGGATAAAGGAGAAGAAATTAAATATCAGTATAGAAACATATCCTTTTAAAGCAGATGCTTTTGAACTTTTAAAGGAATATGCATCTCAAGATCCTTCAAAAAATTTACCAAGAAACATAATTAGAGCAATTAATGAGTGTGCTATAACAGCGTGGGATAAAGAATCATCAATTATTAATATTGATATAATGAATGAAATAGCTCCCCTTATATTTGGATAATATTCATGAAAAAGTTTACTGTAAAACCTAAAACATTTTTTGCCAATGAAATAATTGTAGGGTTGCAAGATAAAAAAACTTATCCCGATAAGATTCTAATTGGAAAACTTGCAGAGTCAGGGGGATTTGCATTAGTTTTTAATGAAGCTACTTCAGAACATGTAGTGGCTATCTTTGGAAAAAGAGGTTCAGGAAAGTCTTATACTCTAGGTGATATAATAGAAGGATTTTGTACTAAAAGGAGAGAATCTTCTATTTCAAAAATTTCAAAAAGAAAAGCGATCCTTCTTTTTGACACACTAGGTATTTATCAATGGATGAACACACCTATTAGAGAATCTTCGTCTTCAGAAATAATAAAATCTCATATATCCTTACAAAAGAAGTGGAATTTGAAATTCGAACCATTAGATATACTAATGTTTGAACCAAAACAAAGAAAAATATTTACTCCTCTAACAAAACGATTTGAATTTACAGTTAATACACCTGATCTCACATCTTCAGATTGGGGATATTTATTAGGGCTTGATGTTTATACTGACCGGATGGGTCAACTCCTAAATGATATTTATATAAAAGTAACTCAAGAGGGGTGGTCTAATGGAAGAAAACGATTTAAGTCTATAATAGATTATTCTCTAGATGATATGATTAATTGTCTTAAAAATGATAAGGAATTATTACAAATTTATCATTCAGGAACTAGACGGGCTTTGCTTCAACAATTAACAACCTTTTCCAAAAATCCTCTATTCCAAAAGGATGGAACTAAGTTAGAAGACTTACTTAAACCTGGTTATTCAAGTGTTCTTATTATGAATAAGATTTCAAATGATTTAAGATTGATAATTGTCTCATCAATAATCAAAAAAATAATTGAAAATCGTATTGAAGCTAGTGAGATAGAGAAACATAAAATAATTGCTCCAGAATCTGAACTTTTAAAAAGTAATTCAAATATAAAAAGTTATATCCCTCCTTGCTGGGTGGTAATTGACGAAGCGCAAAATATTCTTCCATCAGAGAGGAAGAATCCTGCTAGTGAACTTTTAGTTAAACTTGTTAGAGAGGGGCGCAACTTTGGAATATCATTTATGTTTACTACTCAGCAACCTTCTGCTATAGATCAAAGAATTCTTGCTCAGGTCGATACAATGATTATTCACAGATTAACTGTTCAGCAGGATATAGAATATGTTAAGAGGAATTTAAAATCAGCACTTCCAGATGAGATAAAATATTCAGGAAGAAAATTATCCTTCTATGAGTGTTTACGATTATTAGATGTTGGACAGGCGTTAGTATCTAACACTGAACTTGATAGAGCATTTTTATTGAATTTAAGACCTCGTATAAGTATCCATGGGGGTATTTAAAAATGTTTATTAGAATTGCTAATAATCCGCATCATTCTCAACAAAGATTAGGCTTTTTAAAATATTTAACTTATATGGCATCGCAGAGTGATGGTGCTACTCTGAAAACATTAGAAACTTATTTATTACAGATTATTAATAAAAAAGAAAAAATTGAATTAGATGATTCCTTAAGAACCTATATAAAACGAAGGTTACGCAACAAATTTATGAATAAACTAGAAAATCAGCAAAAGAAAATTTATTTAGATCTTCAAGATATCTACTTAGCTAATCCCCAAATGGCCTCAAAAACTGGAAAATTATATGTAGTTGATTGCATAAGATATCCATATTTTATTTCCTCTATAGGTTTCGTAAGGGAAAGGACCTATTCTTTATTAGTAAGGGGGAAGGTATTCTTAGAATTTGTTCCTAAAGAAGAACTCAATGCTTTTACCAACTATACAAAGACTTTAAATCCATTTCTTTTAAATGATTATCAAAAATATATTTGTTTATATTCTATTATTGAAAATGATGGTTATGTTCTTAATCCCTTATATAATAAATTACTCAGCTTAAAAAAACCCTTTTCAGATTGGTCAGCTGGAGATTTTTTAGCAGAAATATATATGGATATAGTGAAACTCTACAGACCAAATGTTACCAGTGGAGTTGATATAAAAAAGCTTGATAGTTTATCATATTCAGCAAAAAGAATTGAAAGATGGGCGAATAAACCAAGAACCGGTGGAAGGGGTGCTAAAATCGATGCTATAACTCCTCGTTTAGAACCTTTCGTTGATCTTGGGCTATTAAAAAAACAGGATCCATATAAATATACGTTATATTACTTTAGTAAGTATGGGAGGAAGTTTTTCAATCTATTTTGTTTTAATAAAGATGTGGATAAATTTCTTAATGATTCTTTTTTTTCAGCTATAAATAAATCTTTTAAACTGATGGCAAATTCTGCTAAAGAAGAGGAAATAATTAATGCGATATTTTCTGCTTTTAATATCATCAAGAGCCCTTTAGGATATGCTCCTATTAAAGAAGTAGCATTATTTGGAGCAACAAAATCATTAATAGATAATAAAAAAATTTTTGAGGTTGGACAAGCAACGGACTTAATTATGAAATATCAGAAATCCCATCCTTACAAAGCAAGGTTTCAGGTGGATAGGTCTGGTGCTCCTGTCTATGTGAAATTTATTAACAATGTTAAAAATAAATGATTAATAATAAGAATATACTTGGTGTAATTACCTTAAATGAATATTCTTAAATTAGTTTTGTTATTTCTGAATTTAGATGAAAGTATTTTATTAATATCAGATAATTTGGCAAAACTAAAAAATATACAGGATCTACTAAAAAGGTGTTACCTTAAGACTCCTTGTGTTAAATTCAATTATAGATATTCTTGATGATTTTTCTCCTAATCAAAAAATAAGTAATTAACAAGAAATAGGTAAGGTTTCAAAAAACAATATAACTGAGATAGTAATACGATTATTGAAATGGAATAAAAATAATATTTTTTAAATAATTTATAGGGTTAAAAATGGCTATTCCTACTATAAAGGAGTTTGAAATTCCATTACTTCATCTTATTCAAGTCTTAGGTGGAGAAGCTTGTCCTTCTGATACTGTTAGTCCCCTTGCTAAATATTTCAAACTATCTAAGAAGGAAAGAAATGAATTGACAAAAAGTGGATTGATGAGAAGATTGGTAATTCAGATAGTTCATGCAAAACATAATTTGGTTATTAAAGGATACCTTGATTCACCTAAAAGAGGTGTTTGGAAAATAACAGAAACTGGAAAAAAAGAACTTTTAAGAAAGGGATTATTAGATAAACCATTCCCTTTAAAATATAGAGATTCTAATAAAAATGCATTCTATAAACTGAAAAGAAAGTTTAGTTTACTCACAGATGAGGATAAAGAACTTATTCAAATGGTGATTAGAAAAGTCTTACCCCATAGACCTAAGACTTTCCCTATAGATTTTCTTAATAATTATAATAACCTTATTGATTTAGTAGTTCCTGGTACGAAACTTTCTATTAATACTTATTCAAAGACTTTATTAATTTCCCCAAGGGGCCACTTCAAATATCAAGCAAAGAACCCATCTGAAGCAAAATATATAGTTTATGCTAATAAAATTGGTCAGAAAAAAATAAAAATACCAAAAGTTAACTTCTCTATTTTTAAAGCTGTAAAATCTTATGAAAAATATATTACTAATGTAATTAAGCAATCGTTTGAATTATTTCTATATTTTACCTCTGATGAATATAAAGCTGAAAGACTTACAGAAATTGTAAAAAAAGAATTAGGTTTAAAGGAGAAGATATAGGAGTTTCTATTTTATAATTGTATCTGGAATTATTTTCTTTTTAATAGTTATAGCTTTGATATTTTTAACTTTAAGTGAAAGAATAATTAGAATACTTAAGAAGTTATTAATATTAATAGGGGCTTCTGCTGTATGATTTTTTGTTAGTGTCTTTTTACATAATATAATCTATGATCTTTTTATTGAATTGTTTGGGGAAGAATTGGTAATTGTTATGATTAATGTTATAAGCTCTATAGCAGAACACCGCTTTTTTGCTGTTTTTCCTTAAGGTTTATATAAAAGGAATCCCCTATTAATTAGTAAAAATCTGAGATGGGTGATAAAAGAGAAATGTTCATAATAAAAAATTGTGGGAAATTATCCTTAATTTATAAAAAATTATTTGAAAATATAATAACAACTGATATAATTTAAAACATATTTTTAAGCAAAAAAGATAAGCCACCGAAGCGGCTTATTAATACTTATTACACTCACGGAAGGAATTATTAAATCCAGTAAATTTCGAATTCCTTCTGGCAGAAGGGGGTTGTTTTGTCAAAAAACCCAACTGCTGTTTGTTATTATAGCAAAATTTTTTTAGTTGTCAAATAAATTTATAGTAAAATTCGCAGTAATTTTTATACAGATTGGAAATAAGTGAAAAATAAATTCAAAGGATTTACAAAGCCAACATACACTTAAACACCAAATGAAGTTTTTGACGTACTTCTTGACATTTTAAATGGCTCTGAACTGAAAGTCTTACTTTATATTATTCGTAGAACCTTTGGATTTAAAAAAGAAAGCGACAACATATCTTTAAACCAAATAGTAAATGGGATAAAGAAAAAGGACGGATCAATGCAGGATTATGGAACTGGTTTGTCTGTGCAATCTGCAAAGAATGCAGTAAAAAGATTAACAGAAAAAAATGTTGTTATAAAGATAAGAAGAAAAGATGAAAGTGGTCAAGATAAATCTCCTAACTATTCATTAAACATCATTGAAATTCCGTTTAAAAAGAATAAAGACACCTTCATAGGTTTTACAATTCCAAATTACACTCTGGTCCCAGACGAAGTTTTTGATTTTTTGCTTTCTTTATTATCAGGATCTGAAATTAAAACTCTTCTATATATAACAAGAAGAACCTTTGGATATTCTAAAGAGAGTGAAAATATTTCATTAAAAAGGATGCTAAAAGGTTATATAGATAAAGATAGAAATATAATCGATAACGGTGTTGGTTTAACTAAACCTTCATTACTTAAAACATTAAGAAGTCTATCTAAAAATAAAATAATCATAAAGGAGAAGCAATTTAGTAAAGAAAGGGGAGATGAGCCTACAAACTATAGACTTAATTTTAAAATTGAACATTGGTCAAAAAATTATCCCCACCGTGGTAAAAAAAATTACATCTCCCGTGGTTGAAAAAATACCCCCACAATTTAAAAATAAACACATTAAAAATATACAACAACATGTTGATTTAATTTCAAAAAATGAAATTGAAGAAAAAACCCTTAACAAACTTTTAGATCTTAAAATAGATAATAATGTGGCAATATCATTAATAAAAAAATATGGTTATAAAAAAGTAAATACTTATATAAAATATCTAAACTATAAGTTAGATAAAGGATTAAAACCAAAAGATTCTATTTCAACATTTTTAGTTGATTCAATTATAAGTTCTTATATACTTCCTGAAAATTTTAAAGAAAACATTGAGTCAGAAAATAAAAGCATAAATAGTGCAAAAAAGCGTTATGAATCGATTAAAGGGGATTTTATATCATCAGAAACATTATATCTATATCCTTATTGTCCTTATTGTGAAAAAATTTCTAAAAATATTGATCAATGAAAAATATAATTTTGTGATATATAAAAAAGATAAAAATAATCTATAAATAATATTTAGTGAAATAGTTAATTCCTAAGTTAGAAAAAGAGGTGATTTAATTGGATGAAAACATAAGCATTATTAAAACAGGTGGTAAAAAATGTAAATATGAATGTGAACACGCAATAGATTTTCTTAGATACAGCGAAGTAGGAATTGGAATATTTGAAGTAGGCGATATTTCTGATATGCATGAGGATAAGTTACTAAAAGAGGCATATAAAAAATATGGGAAACAAGGATCTCGTTTAACAAAAGAACTCATAAGATTTAGGGATGAAATAGAAGTTGGTGATCCTGTTATAGCATATAGATTAGATAATACTGTATTGGCAGTAGGCAGGATTACGAGTGGATACTTTTTTGATAAAAAACGTAATAAGGATTCAAAGAAAGGGTTAGGACTTCCTCACAGGAGAAAGGTGGACTGGATAGAGGAAAAACAGAATTTTAGTAGGTATGAATTACAAGATCCTGTCTGTGAAAAAGTAGCATTAAGAAAAAAATTCTATACAATACCCTATGACTTTAAGAAAATATTTAAAAACCCCACAATGAATGAACTTTTAGATAGACTAGATTACATAAAAACATAGCATAGAAATAATATTTAACAATAAAGATAATTTATTAAGTAAAATCCCTTTAAAGGTTTATCTAACAAGCTAAATTAAATATTAATTTTAATAAAAAACAAGGAGAAAAATAAAATTAGAGATATGAGGAGTTATGAGATTCTTTAAAAAAATTATGAAAAGAAATGATAGAAGGAATAGTTGTGACTCTGAAAAAAAATTGGAACTACTGAAGGAACTAATAAGAAATAAAGGTAACAAAGAATATCCTTTTTTAGATAAAAACTATTCTGTTTCATCAAGAATTCCATGCACAGATTTTACGGGATGGATAACCGAAAGAATAGAAGAAGATGATATTTATGCAATAAAGCTTCTAATACATGAGATTTGGTTAGGATGGTTTGACAAAAAAATAGACTCTATTTTATCTATAAACTTCGATGAATTTATTGAAGCAGAAAAAAATGCGATAAATGAACTAAAATCCATATATATAATTTTATCTAAGAAAGGCGGAGGAAGAGAGTTTTTAGTATTTGAAGATATTGATTTGATTGTTAATGCAATGTGTATATACCCAATTAAAATAAATAAAGAAGCAATTTCAAATGTTATTGTAAAAGCAAATAAGTTCATTAAATCTATGAAGAAAGATAAAACACCAGCATGGATGAATTTTGTGTCTTATTCAAAGAAGGATATTGAGATCTCTGATAATAATATAGTCAAAAATAAAATAGCAAAAAATTTGAAAAATTTACCAATAAGCGCAAGATTTCATTTTTTTGATACTATAAAGCTCATTTGTTTAAGAAATAAAAAAGCAATATCTTTGTATGGATCACATTTTTATAAAACAAGAAATTTTGGTTTAGACATTGAAGAAAGTGTAGAAACATTGCTAAAGTCAAATTTGTTTACTAGAGATATTGATTATAAAGATTTAGAAAAGGCATTTAGTAAATCAGAGCTTATATCAATTGCTGATAGTATAAAGGTTAATACAAAAAAGCATTGGAATAAAAGGAAGATATTAAATTATATTATTTCTACAGATGAAGGTAAAAATATGCTTGATATTGCTAAAGATAAAAAAGCAATTGTGTATTTTAATTATAAATTCACAGAAGATTTAAAGAGAATAAATAGTTATAGAAATGATATAAAAAGAATTTATGAATTAATGTGTTTTATATAAATATGGCAAAAATCATAAAAATATAATATAAAGTTTACATAATATATATTTTCGGTACTTATTATAAAAATATTTTTATCAGGTTAAATATAAGATTTATATATTAACAAATATCTTGATATCGACACCACGGACATAGTCCACTTGTTCTCTTAGGAAATATATTTTCTTTTTTAATTTTATTAATTTTATTTACTAATAAATGAATAATTTCATTTTCCCATTGTTTCTTAAAAATTTTATTTTCATCTTCTCTAAATAAATAATTGGTATGAATTACAACTCTATCCAAATGATAATTAAGCATAGTCCAAATTCCATATGTTTTTATTTGCAGCAAATTAAATA
>JREQ01006067.1_pt1 | contig 16552 bp, 15 predicted proteins | sample 210151 | NCBI WGS metagenome assembly JREQ01 (sample SAMN03019617, study PRJNA260268) | marine sediment metagenome | biome: Marine; feature: Sediment; material: Clay; isolation source: clay from marine sediments 31 meters below sea floor depth collected from... | place: New Zealand: Canterbury... | reverse complement strand
CTGCTAAGCACATAATCGCCAATGCTAATTTCATCCGTAGCTAAATGCTCGTGCACTCTCTCGTCTATGCCCTCATAATGACCGCAGATCAAAATAAGGTGGGAATAAAGAGCCAATTCCTTGGCGACTTGTTGATTAAAAAGCCTGCCTTGAGGGGTGAATAAAATAATAGGAATTTCGCTGGTGTTAAGCTGCTGCTTTATTGCTTCCACTGCCTCGAAGACAGGCTCAGGCTTGAGCACCATTCCCGGCCCACCCCCGTAAGGGTAGTCATCTGCCGTATGGTGTTTGTCGTGAGTATAGTCGCGGATATTATGGATCACGATATCAACCATCCCTTTCTCTTTAGCTCGCTTAATAATGCTTTGGTCAAACGGTGAGATAAACATCTCAGGGAAAAGGCACAATATGTCAATATGCATTGAATCCTCTTAATAACAACTTTCTTGGTTACTCATCTTATCATACAGAAGGCAGTTAAAAAAGTTGCTGCGCTCCTTTCTTTAGCAGCTTTAGCTCTAGCAAGCGAAAGAAAAACTGTTAAAAAAGTTACAAAAAGGGGCAAAAGGACTTGACAAAATATAAGCATGGAGTTTACTATTAGTGTGGGGAAAAGTGGGGGAAAATGGTGGATTTTATGGAGAAATAGGGTAAAGCAATATGTTTTTTGGTGAATATCAATATAAGGTTGACGAAAAGGGAAGATTACCACTGCCGCCAAAATTCAGGCGAGAAATGAGGGAGGCTGTAATATTAATCAAGGGGACGGAGAAATGCGTCGTTGCTTATCCTTCGGCCGAATGGAAAAGGTTAGCTGACAGCCTAGCTGCTAAGGCAGTAACTCCAGCCAACTTAAGAAAACTGAATCGTGCTATCTTCGGTTCTGCTTTCAGCGTCTCCTTTGATAAGCAAGGCAGGATAACATTACCTTTCCCCTTACGCAGTTATGCTGAGATCGGTGATGCTGCAGTTGTTGTTGGCGCTAATAATTATGTTGAACTCTGGGATGAGAAGCTATGGAAAACAGAGAAAGCCTCAGCTGAAGAACAGGCATCCCAGATTATAGAGGGCTTTGAGGCGCAATAATGAGCGTGACCATGTCTTTGCCAACCCATGTACCTGTTTTGGTTAGGGAAGCCGTAGAGGGATTACAAGCTCAACCGGGCGGGTATTTTGTTGACTGTACTGTGGGTCTAGGTGGACATGCTGCCGCTATTTTGGAAAGGATTTCACCCCAGGGAAAGCTTTTAGGTATTGATGCTGACCCCGAGGCTATCAGGATAGCCCGAGCTAGATTTGGCGATTATAGTGAGGTAGTTACTTTGGTTAACGATAGCTTCGCCAACCTCGAGGCTATCTGCAGCAAATACAAGTTCTATCCAGTTGATGGCATTCTTTTTGATCTTGGCGTCTCCTCTATGCAACTGGATACAGCCCAGCGTGGCTTTAGCTTTCAGCGCGATGGTCCTCTCGATATGAGGTTTGACCTCAGACAAGGACTAACCGCCTCTGATATCGTTAACACTTTTTCTGAGCAAGAGTTAGCCCGTATTATCAAGGAATATGGGGAGGAGCGTCACTCACGGCGAATAGCTCAGCACATTGTGCTGAGCCGCCCTATTACATCTACTCTACAACTTGCCCAAGTGGTAGAGCAAGTTCTTGGCCGCAAGCATGCCAAGATTCACCCAGCCACTAGGACCTTTATGGCACTTCGCATCGCGGTTAATAGAGAGTTGGAGAACCTAAAAGTGGCTCTGGAACAAACTATTAATCTCCTTCGTTTTCGGGGCAGGTTAGTAGTTATCAGCTATCACTCCTTGGAAGACCGCATAGTCAAGGAATTTATGCGTCGCGAAGCTAGTAGTTGCCTATGTCCACCGGGAACAATAATATGTCGTTGTGGGCATGTGGCCAGCTTAAAGCTTATATCAAGGAAGGTTATTAAACCTACTTCGTTGGAGATAGAATCCAACCCACGCAGCCGCAGCGCTAAATTGAGGATGGCTGAATGCCTGAGGTAAACAAGGAATACCTAAGGAATACCTATAGTAACAAAGGAGGTAAAAATGGCAAAGAAAATTGTTTCCGCTATTGATGTGGGTACGACTAAGATAGCCACCATCGTAGCTAATGTAAGATCACAAGACGACATTGAAGTTTTGGGAGTGGGAGTTGTGCCTAGTCACGGCCTGCACAAAGGCCTCGTAGTCAACATGGATGAGGCTAAAGCATCCATTACTGAGTCGGTAAGGGAAGCCCAGAGGATTAGTGGTATGAGGATAGACTCCGTCTATGTGGGGGTTACTGGCAGGCATATAACTAGTCTTAATAATCGGGGAGTAGTGGCTATCCCGCGTGATGATCGGTTAGTTCGTTCTCAGGATCTTAAAAGAGTATTGTCTGCGGCTCGTAGTGTCGCTGTTCCTGAGGGGAAGAAACTGCTTCACGCTATTCCTCGCTATTATACCTTAAATGGCGAAGAAAGAGTAAAACAGCCAGTGGGCATGCATGGCACCAGATTAGATGTGGAGACTCACATTATCACGGCATCAGTGTCTTCAGTGCAAAATCTAGTTAAATGTGTTCGCAGCATCGGTGTGGAGGTTGAAGATTTGATTTTGGAGCCTCTGGCTGCCGGCGAGGCAGTATTAACCCGACAGGAGAGAGACAGCGGTGTTATCATGGCTGACATTGGTGGTGGCACTACAGATATAGCCGTCTTCAGGGATGGTAGTATCTACCATACCTCGATTATCCCGGTAGCTGGTTACCAAGCGACCAGCGATATCGCTATCGGTCTAGGTTTGCCCTTCAATATAGCGGAAAAAATGAAAAAGGGATACGGGAATGTAACACCAGGACTGGATACTAGCAAGACAGACGAAGTAGGCATAGAGAATGGTCATAGCGCCTCTTATCGTGACCTGTGCGACATTATCCGCTCTCGAATGGAGGAATTGTTTGAGCTCATACTTCTGGAAATGCCTACCACTGATTATCGAACTTTGGCGCCCTGTGGCTTAGTGCTTACTGGTGGCACAGCCAACCTGACGGGGCTTGCTGAGCTGGGGAAATCAGTATTGCGATTTCCAGTGCGGAAAGGTCAGCCTTTGGGTGCCGGCATTTACGGCATTACCGATATTCTCTGTGACTCGGCTTATGCCACCACTGCTGGACTGATTCTCTGGCAAGCGAGAAACAAAGAAAGGTCGGCCTGGCAAGTAAAAAGAGGTGGTATTTTGGGCAGTTTTGTTAGCTTGTTTAGGAGGCTGTTTCGTGGCTAAAGGATGGACAGGCGCAATCTTTTCTTAGAAAGGAGGTTCAAATGGCAAAAACGATTTTCGCTCCGACACCGGCAAGAATTAAGGCTATAGGTCTTGGCGGAGGTGGTTGTAATGCTATCAACCGCATGGTTCGCGAGGGGATAAGGGGTGTTGATTTCGTAGCGATGAATACAGATGCCCAAGCTCTGGCATTGGCTGAGACGCCCACTCGTATCCAATTAGGTGAGAAGTTGACTAAAGGCTTAGGCGTAGGTGGCGACCATAAATTAGGGCTCAAGGCAACTGAGGAAAGCCGCCAGATAATTGAGGAAATTGTCGAGGGAGTTGATATGGTGTTTATTAGTTGTGGTATGGGTGGTGGCACAGGCACTGGCGGCATTCCCATTGTGGCTCAAGCAGCCAAGGAAGCCGGTGCTCTCACTATCGGCGTGGTGACCAAGCCTTTTAGTTTTGAAGGGGGGCATCGAATGGAAGTAGCTGAAGAAGGCATACTTAGGCTAAGTGATAAGGTGGATACGCTAATTATTATACCTAATGACCGCCTCTTGCAGCTCTGCGATGCTAAGACAAGCGTTGATAGCGCTTTCAAGTTGGCTGACGATGCTCTTGTTCATGGAGTGCAGTCTATCTCTGAGGTTGTCACCGTTCCCGGGTTAATTAACCTGGACTTCGCTGATATTAAATCAGTGATGAGAGATGCTGGTCCGGCATGGATGTCTGTCGGGAAAGGCAGCGGGCAGAATCGAGCCGCTGAAGCTGCTAAGGCTGCCCTGGCTAGCCCATTGCTCGATGTCTCCGTAAGCGGAGCTAAAGGCGTACTGTTCAATATTACTGGTGGCTCAAGCCTTACCCTCTTTGAGTGTAATGAGGCAGCTCAAGTCATTAGTGAAGCAGTTGATCCTAGAGCCAACATCATCTTTGGGGTAGTCTTTGATCCTAAGATGGACAACGAAGTTAAGATCACTGTTATCGCCACCGGCTTCACTACTCAGTATGGTAAGGGGGCACCTAATTTGGAGGAACTTCGCCGCTTAGTAAAAACTGGTGAAACCCTTGATGTCCCTTCTTTCCTGCGCCGCGGTCAGCACTACCCCTCCCCTCAGCTAGTAAGCACTATTAGGGGTAAGACAGAACTCACCCCCCAGCCGTCCAAAATTTCCTGGCAGTAAACCCTAAACCCAAGTTAAGGAAAAGGCGGTGTAATTACAACTCACCGCCTTTTTCCCTTCTTGCTTTTTACTACATATAGTGATAAAATTTTATTATAATACAATTTTTAGGGAGAGATGGGTATGAACTGTCCTTATTGTGGTGGAACGGGGTCGAGAGTGATAGATTCTCGGCCTTTAGATGGAGGGGTGAGGCGACGGAGGAAGTGTCTTTCTTGTGGTGCTCGCTTCACCACTTACGAGCGCGTACAATCTCGTAATATCTTCGTGGTTAAGAAGGATGGTCGGCGTGAGGAATTCAGCCGAGATAAACTCTCCTCTGGAATCCGTAAAGCTTGTGAGAAACGCCCTCTACCCGTAGGCGCTATTGATAAGCTCATAGACAACATTGAAGCTGAACTCTATGGCTTAGGCAAGGCTGAAATTTCTAGCTCCATTATTGGCGATTTGGTTATGCAAGGATTGCAGAAGTTAGACCATATAGCCTATATTCGCTTTGCTAGCGTTTACCGTGAATTTGCTGATATTGGCGTTCTGAAGGTGGCAGTGGATAACCTAGCGGAGGGAGAAACTTTGGCGCCGCCAGCAAATCAGTTGCCGTTGTTGCCTTCTGAAGTTGCGAGTTCCTTAATTGGCCGTAGGAGGTAAAAAGTGTCTAAATCCGCCAGAAAAACAAACCAGGTTAAATTCATTGGCCGAGATAAAGTAGCTCGAGCTGTTTTTGCTGCTGCTGAATCCATGGGTATCAGCGATAGAAAAATGTTAGAGGAACTTTCTAGTCAGATAATCCAGAGGTTGGAACCTGCTCGCCCCTTGCCGGGCATGGAGAAGTTCGTCTCAGCGAGACCTCAGCATCCTGTAACTTCCTCCCAAATTGAGGTAGCAGTAAAGGAAGCTCTAGCTGAAAAGGAGACTTTATCCCAAATAGGGATTGAGCTTAGCCAGAATGCCTTAAGAGTCCTGGAGAGGAGATATTTGAAGAAGGATGCGGAAGGGGAAGTTATTGAGACTTCGCAGGAGCTATTTCGCCGCGTAGCCAAGCACATTGCCTCAGCCGAACTTCTTTACCACTCAGAAGCTGATGTCTCCCCTCTAGAAGAGGCATTTTATCAGCTAATGGCAAATCTAGAATTTCTACCTAATTCCCCTACATTGATGAATGCTGGTGGCGAATTGGGACAACTGTCAGCCTGTTTTGTTATCCCCGTCGATGATTCTATGGAATCCATCTTCGAGGCTGTGAGATATACTGCTTTAATTCATAAAAGCGGTGGTGGCACTGGGTTTTCCTTTTCCCGACTCAGGCCAGAGAAAGACAGAGTTGGCTCTACTGGCGGCATTGCTAGTGGCCCTGTTTCTTTTATGCGCGTTTTTGATATAGCCACTGATGTGGTAAAGCAAGGCGGTATGCGTCGTGGGGCTAACATGGCGATACTAGCCGTTGACCATCCTGATATTCTAAAGTTTATTACCGCTAAAGATGACCCTGAGGTCTTGACCAATTTTAACCTCTCCGTAGCTGTAACGGATAGCTTTATGGAAGCGGTGGAGAAAGGTGCTGACTACAACTTGGTAAACCCGCGAACAGGGGAGGTAACTGGTAAGCTTAATGCCAAGGAGGTGTTCGACAAGATAGTTGATATGGCTTGGCGCACCGGTGATCCGGGCATCGTATTTATGGACGAAATAAACAGGCGTAACCCTACACCTAAATTGGGTAAAATAGAAAGCACCAATCCTTGCGGTGAGCAACCTTTGCTTCCTTTTGAGTCTTGTAATTTAGGCTCGATAAATTTATCTAAAATGCTGGTTTGTCAGAATAACCACTTCGAGATTGACTATGCTAAGCTAGCTCAGACGGTTAAACTAGCAGTCCATTTCCTTGATAATGTTATTGATGTTAACCAGTTTCCCTTGCCTGAGATTGCTGAGAGGACGAAGGCCGCTAGAAAAATAGGTTTGGGGGTGATGGGTTTTGCCGATATGCTGCTCCAGCTTGGTATTCCTTATGACAGCGAGCAAGCGCTCAACATAGCTGAGGAGATCATGCATTTCATATCCGAGGAGGCAAATAAAGCTTCAATAGAGCTAGCTGAAGAGAGAGGTTTTTTCCCCGCCTTTAAGGGAAGCATCTATGATTTGCCTGGTGGCCCTCAGTTTCGCAATGCCTCTCGAACTACTATTGCTCCTACCGGCAGCTTGAGTATAATTGCTAATTGTTCCAGTGGCATTGAACCAATCTTTGCCTTAAGCTACGTGCGCCATATCCTCGAGGGTGAGGAATTCATAGAGGTAAACCCCTACTTTGAGCAGGCGGCTAGAAGGGGGAATTTCTATTCATCCGAGTTAATGAAACAGCTAGCTGAGGGGAAAAGATTGAGGGACATAGAGGGCGTTCCTAAAGAAATAAAGAGACTCTTCGTCTCTGCCTATGACACATCTCCAGAATGGCATGTTAGGATGCAGGCAGCCTTTCAGAAGTTTACCGATAGCGCTGTCTCCAAGACGGTCAACTTCCCCTATGAAGCAACGCCTGAAGATATAGCCAAAGTATATATGCTGGCTTACCATGAGGGCTTAAAAGGAATAACTATTTACCGAGATAGGAGCCGGGAAAGCCAGGTTCTCACTATGGGTAAAGGGAAGGAAAAGGTTGAAGGTAAGCTAGTTCCCAGGAAAAGACCTAAAGTTACCAAGGGAATAACTGAGAGAGTAAGTACTGGATGTGGTTATATTTATGTAACGGTAAATTTTGATGACCAAGGCATAGCCGAGGTTTTCTCCACCTTAGGGAAAGCTGGAGGCTGTGCTGCAGCCCAACTCGAGGCTATTAGCCGCCTTATCTCCTTAGCCTTAAGGTCAGGACTAGGTCTGGATTCTGTTGTAAGGCATTTGCGCAGTATCCGTTGTCCTTCCATTGCTTGGGAGCGAGGCCATGCTGTTATGTCCTGTGCTGATGCTATTGCCAGTGTGCTGCAAAAATATGCCAAAGAAGAGGATGCTAACAATTCTAAGATAGCTGAAGTGGTCAAGAGCTGGGCGGGACAGTGTCCTGAGTGTGGTGGTAAGTTGATTTACCAGGAAGGTTGTAATATTTGTCCTAATTGCGGTTTCACCAAATGCGAGTAGGCTGCGGGGAAAATGAGGAGCTCTAAGGGTAGTTATTATTTAGCGCTAAAACAGATAGCTAAAGTCTCTAATTCAGCTTTTAGGTTGAGAAAGATTTGTAATTCTATCGCTAAAACCACTGCCAAGGCAATGGGAGCAAATGGTTGCCGTGTTTCTCTCCTTGATCCCCAAAAGGAATACTTACTTACTGTAGGTACTCATGGTCTCAGCGATCTCTATCTTAGAAAAGCTCCGCTTGATGCTCGCAAGAGTCTTCCCGAAGTTCTCGATGGCAAAGTGGTGTTTATTCCCGATGCCACCAAAGATGAACGAGTACAGCATCCTAAGATAGCAGAAACACAAAGAGTATGTTCTATACTCGGAGCTCCTATACTTGAGAGAGAGGAAGTTATCGGTGAAATCAGAGTGTATACTCGTGAACCTCATCAGTTCTCGGAGGCTGATAAAAGCTTCCTTACAAGTGTTGCCAACATAAGCGCTGTTATTTTGGAGAGAGCAGAGCTTCAGCAATTGCTGCAAAAAGGATACAAGGCAAGTGAGAAGCAAGCGAAGTTAGCCCAGACACCTCGATTGCCCACCACATCGCTGAGACCAACAGAGTTCGTTCATCCTAGCGAAGAAGAATTTGCCAAACTTTTAGATTTCTACCGTATTGAATGGCTTTATGAGCCTCGCTCCTTCCCTCTTCGCTGGAAGGGTGGTGAGATAGCTGAAATGTTCACCCCTGATTTCTATTTACCCGAGCTAGACCTTTATCTTGAGCTCACTACGTTAAAGCAAAACCTGATAACGGAAAAGAACCGCAAGCTACGTCAGCTCAAGAAGCTCTACCCGGAAATCAAAATTAAGCTTCTTAGCAAGGACGATTTTCATAAGCTGCTGGCCAAGTATGGTTATGGTCCCTTAGGTGAAGCCAAGATAGAGGGAATCAGCCGAATTCTCTATAGTCATAGTCAAATCCAGCGGAGGATACGAACTTTAGCTAAGCGCATATCACATGATTATGCTGGTCAGCGGCTGGTCATGGTCGGTATTTTAAAGGGAGTCGTTTGCTTCATGGCTGACCTGATGCAACACCTTTCTCTGCCGGTCACGGTCGATTTTATGGCCATCTCGTACTACGGTGGTGATGATGGCCAGGTGGTCAAAATAACGAAAGACCTTGATAGTAGCATAACTGGGCAACACGTATTAATGATTGAGGATATTGTAGATACAGGCATGACGCTAAATTATGTTCTTGGCCACCTTTTAGCTCACAACCCAGCCAGTCTTCGTGTTTGCACGTTACTCGATAAGGGAGCGCGCCGATTGACAAATGTCCCTCTCGACTATATAGGCTTTGAAATCCCTGATGAGTTTGTAGTTGGCTATGGTTTGGATTACAAGGGTGAATATCGTAATTTGCCCTTTATTGGTATCCTCCGCTCTGAGTTAATTAAAGAGGATAAATTATAGCAATCAAATTTTAGCCGCCATGATTTTCCCTTCTCAAGTGCATAACGATGCCGACGAGCGAGAATTTCACAGTTAATATTTAACGAGAAGGGAATTGTAGAAGCGGTGGAAAATGAAAAATGTCCCAAGTAACCTCACCCTTCCCTAGCTTCCGGTACCTCCCACCTTCCCACTTCCGCCTACCTTGCGCTTGGCTTTTTAATTCCTTACGCTTTTCAGCTTCCGCTTCCCAGTGTTTGGCCCCTCTGTCCACCAAGTTTCAGCTTGATTACTCGGGACATTTTTAAATTTAACATACCCCTGAAAATTTGTCAAGCATCTTCTAGCTTGCGCGGTAAAAAATTATGACAAAAAAACAGCAAAAAGTAGTAAACTAATCTGGTAAATGTGGCGCTACCCTCAGCTGAAGGTTCTCATTACCCGTGAGGAAATAGGCAAGGCTGTTACCAGGCTGGCTTCTGAGATAAAGCGAGATTATCAGGGAAAGCGGCCTTTGCTCATTGGTGTCCTAAAGGGCTCCTTTGTGTTTATGGCTGATCTTATTCGCCAGCTTGATTTGCCCCTAGAGATCGATTTCATTGGACTCTCCAGCTATGGTGCTGCCAAGGAAACTTCAGGCAAGGTTAGAGTGGTTCAACCACTTAAGACAGCGATAAAGGGGAGGGATGTTCTGGTAATTGAGGATATTGTGGATACCGGCATTACTATCTCCTTTTTGCTCGATTACTTAAGGAAGAAAAAACCGGCTTCCTTAAAGCTTTGTTCTTTGACAGATAAGCCGTCTCGCCGTCAGGTTCCCATATCTATTGACTACCTTGGCTTCACTGTGCCCAATAAATTTATCGTTGGTTATGGCCTCGACTTCGATGAAGAGTTCCGTTACTTACCTGACATCTGTTTTGTGGAGGATTAAGCGGTGAATTTAAAGAATCTCATCTCTGTGGCCAGAGGAGAAACACCAGCGAGTTTGCTGCTAAAGAATGCCCGCATAATAAATACCTTTGTTGGCGAGATAGAGCAGGGCAATGTGGCTATTTGCGGCGATAGGATTGCTGGCATAGGGGATTATGATAAGGCCAAGGAAATTATTGATTTACAAGGTAATTACTTAGCTCCAGGGCTGATTAACGGTCACACACATATAGAAAGCTCTATGCTTCACCCAGCAAGGTATACTCAGGCGATAGTTCCCCGAGGCACTCTAACTGTGGTCACCGACCTCCATGAAATCGCTAACGTCTGTGGGCTTAAGGGCATAAAATTTGTCATGGACTGGGCACAAAAGCTACCCTTGGATATGTTATTTATGGCTCCCTCTTGTGTGCCAGCAACTGCACTGGAGACATCAGGCGCTCAAATTGGCACTGAGAAAGTAAAAGAGCTTTTAACCTCTCCCAATGTCATTGGTTTGGGAGAGGTGATGAACTTTCCCGGCGTGCTCAGCGGTGATGAGGAGGTTTTAAGCAAGATTATCGCTTCACAGGGCAGCGTCATTGATGGGCATGCCCCTGGGCTTAAAGGCAAGGAGCTAAATGCCTATATAGCGGCTGGGATTTTTTCTGACCATGAATGCACCATGGTTGAAGAGGGGAGAGAAAAGCTAAAGAAGGGAATGTACCTCATGATTCGAGAGGGTTCTTCAGAAAAGAATTTAGATGCCCTTCTGCCTTTGGTCACCGATAACACTTATAAGAGGTGCTTCTTCGTAGTGGATGACCGCAGTTGCTCCGATCTCCTCCACGAAGGCGACATTGATTGGATGGTGAGGAAAGCCATCAGCAAAGGACTAGAGCCAATCCGAGCACTCCAGATGGCAACAATTAATGCTGCTGAGTATTTCCGCCTTTATGACCGAGGAGCTATCGCCCCAGGCTATCTGGCCAACCTTGTCACCATTACTGACCTTTCCAAACTGGAAATAGATATGGTGTTTTATAGGGGAAAGATAGTGGCAAGACAGGGCAGGCCTTTATTTTCCCTGCCATATATCCAACCTGAGCTAAGCCACACAATTTGTATTAAGCCGCTTACTACAGAATTGCTGTCATTGCGAGCAAAACAAAGTAATCTCACTGAGGAGACCTCCCCGATTATTGAAATCGTTCCCGAGCAAATAGCTACTAAGAAAAGAGTGGAAAAGGTAAAAGTTGTGGATGGGATGATTGTGCCTGACCTAGAGAAAGATATTCTGAAGCTTGTGGTGGTGGAAAGACATAAAGCCAGCGGCAATATTGGTTTGGGCCTGGTTAAGGGGTTTGGCTTAAAGCAAGGGGCATTAGCTTCATCTGTGGCTCATGACTCTCACAATATAATAGCTGTAGGTGCCAATGATTTTGATATCCTTAAAGCAATTGAGGAGATAACTAGATTGCAAGGTGGACTGGTTGCTTGTGCCAACCACAAAGTCCTTGCCTCTCTGCCCTTGCCTATTGCTGGTCTGCTTTCCCCTGAGCCCTTGGAGGTGGTTGTAGCTCAATTTGAGCAGCTAGAAAAGGCTGCTGCTAGCCTAGGCAATCTGCCTCCAGCTCCCTTCTCTATCCTTTCCTTCCTTGCCCTGCCTGTGATTCCCGAATTGAGGCTGACTGATTTGGGACTGGTGGATGTAGTGGCATTTAAGCTAATTAAATAAAGATTGCGTTGTCATTCTGAGCGAAAGCGAAGAATCTCAAGGGTTGTCAGAATAGACCGTGAATAAACCGCTCATACTGAAAGCTGATAGCTATCAGCTTTCAGCTGATTTACTTCTGCCTTGTGGCCCACAAGGGAGAGGCTTCAAAAGACTCGCCCTGGAGTTTTGCCTCCAGAGTTTTCTCCAGTTCCTCTACAGGCACTCGGATTTGGGCCAGGCTATCTCTTTCCCGAATGGTAACCTGGTTGTCCTCCAAAGATTGGAAATCGATGGTAACGCAAAAGGGGGTGCCAATTTCATCTTGACGCCTGTATCTCCGCCCAATGCTTTGGGAATCATCATAACAAGTCATGAAGCTCGGGCATAGTTGTTTGTAAATTTCTTTAGCTAGGGGAGTCAATTTTTCGTTCCTGCTCAAAGGTAAAACGGCTACTTTCATGGGAGCTAAGGAGGGATGGAGACGCAAAACCACTCTGGTTTCTCCCTCAACTACCTCCTCATGGTAGGCATCAATGAGTAAGGCTAAGACAGAGCGGTCAACACCGGCTGAGGGCTCAATAATGTAGGGAAGAAAACGCTCATTGCTTTCGCCATCATAGTAGCTGAGGTCTCGGCCACTATATTTGGCATGCTGGGTCAGGTCATAATCGCCTCTATTGGCAATGCCTTCTAATTCTGACCAGCCCATGGGAAATAGGTACTCGATGTCATAGCAATCCTTAGCATAATGGGCTAACTCGTCTTTGCTATGCTGGCGTAACCTCAGGTTTTCCTCCTTGATGCCCAACTTAACATACCAGCTAAATCTTTCCTTCACCCAGTAATCAAACCAGTATTCAGCAGTTGCTGGCTTAACGAAATATTCCACTTCCATATGCTCAAACTCCCTGGTCCTGAAGATAAAGTTTCCTGGCGTTATCTCATTGCGGAAGGATTTACCTATTTGGGCAATGCCAAGCGGCAATTTTTTCCTAGAAGTAGTAATTACATTTTCAAAGTTGACAAACATGCCCTGGGCGGTTTCCGGGCGAAGATAAATGGTGTTTGCCTCTTCCTCCACGGGACCCATAAAAGTTTTAAACATTAGGTTAAACATGCGAGGCTCGGTTAGCTCACCACCACATTTGGGGCATAGTTGATTATTTATCTCGCTAGCTCGCCACCTCAGATGGCAGGACTTACACTCCACCAAAGGGTCAGTGAAGCTATCAATATGACCACTAGCTTTCCAAACTTTAGGATGCATCATGATGCTGGTATCTATGCCCACTACATCATCCCGCTCCTGCACTATTGCCTTCCACCAGGCATCTTTAACGTTGCGCTTAAGTTCCACCCCCATGGGGCCATAGTCCCAGCAGCTACCTAGCCCGCCGTATATTTCACTGCTTTGGAAAACAAACCCCCTCCGCTTGCATAAAGAAACAATTTTCTCCATATCTACTTTATCAGGCATTTTTATATCTCCTACAAGTATCCTAGCTTATCAGCTTTGTCTGCTCGGCGTCAAAGGGATATAAGCTGTGCTATAATTGGCTTTAGCGAGGGTCAATATGGAAAGAGCGGGAACTAAAGAGCAATGTAAAAAGATATGGTACGACATACTACGTAAATCGAAAGAAATTCCCAAAGATATAGTAGAGAAATCTCTTATCGCAGATAATATAGACCCCTTAAAATTCAAGGAAAATCATGACTACTACATCATGGATAGATATGGTAACCATAAACCCACCCCGAGTTGTTTTCACCCTCTGGATGTGCCTAGTGGTTATCCTCATTGTTTTGCTTCTGCGTATCCTGATGTAGTGAAATATTTTAGCGCCATAGAAGACGAGGAATTTATAAAGCTTTTTGAGGATAGGGGTTTTACAAAAGAAGATTTGAAGGATTTTGACAATCCTAAATTCATTGACCAAGAAGGATGTTTTAGAGTAGAAATTTTGTACAAACTAAAGGAGCACTATAAAGAATTACATCCCAGTGCCAAACTTGAGTGTCAAAATAACGGAAAGGAGATAAAGAGATGGGAACTAAGGGAAGAAGGAATGTGAAAAAGCCCAAGAAGCAAAAGAGGAAGAGTTAGAATCGCACCGTAGTGGAATTGAAAGTATAATAGATATTGGATTAGAAATCGGTCGATTGCACAGCATTTGAGGTGTTGGAATGAAGTATTGGGTATGTACATTGTCTGAAGAGAATTGGAAGGTTGTTCAGGACAAGCGAGTTTTGGGCGTACCCCTGTTATGGTCTGACAGAATGCAAAATGTGGAGCCAGGTGATTTATTGGTTTTACTTGTGGTTAAGTCAAAACCATTGGAGCAGCTTACAGTGTCGGATATAATAATTCCTGGTATTTATGAAGCAGTCTCAAAGCCTTTTCAAAGCCAGGAAGAAATCGGATTCAAGCCATATACTTTTGAAAAACTTCCGGATTTGGGACCTGCTCCCCTAGATTGGAGGGTTAAGATAGAACCTCAGCGTACATCAAAGGAACTGAGCCTTTTTCAGGTTTCAAGGAAGTGGAAGTTGCCGGGGAAGGAAAAAGACAAGATAAAAATCTCCCCTACCCCCGGGGTGATGGAAGAGCTTCCAAAGGAATTCTTCCAATCTATCATGAACCAATTCTTACCGCCCAAAGTTGAGAAGTGTCCATCATGTGGCACAGAGATTCCAGCAGAAGCAACATTCTGCCCAGCCTGTCGTAGAAGGGTAAGATAGGTTCAATTTTAACATTAGAATCGTCAATAGTGGAATTGAAAGGGTAAAAAAGGAAAGAAAGGAGGCGCTGTAATGAAGGACAAACTATCTATCGGACTAATGATTTATTTCTTGGCATTTGGTATATCTATGGTTTTTCTCTACTGGGGGGTGACTCGAGCACTAGCGTTACTTTTATCAATACCAGCGATAGGTGGTGCCATTCTTGCCTTTTATCTCAAGATGTGGGAGGCTTAGAATCGCGCATGGTGGAATTGGAAGGAATATTAGTGAGTTGTCATAATGTAAAGGATGAGTGATGGTAAATGGGTATGATGTGGAAGTTAAATTGCTCGCTGTCACTCCTGAGGCTGAGAGGTTAATAGAATCAGCGGGAAGATTATGCTGGGATACTCAGGATAAGACAGGAACAGTGCCTGACCGCATCCAGAAATGGATAAAAATAGGGCACGAATCAATGATTGAGCATGCTTGTGCCACCTTCTATATTCGGGCTAGCCGTGCTTTGACCCATGAGCTTGTCAGGCATAGATTGGCAAGCTATAGCCAGAGAAGCCAGAGGTATGTCAAGGAGAGCGAGCCAAGGTATATTGAGCCTGCTGAAATTAAAGAATGGGGTGAGCTAGCTCATGAGCGGTTTGAAGAGGCAATGGAGGCTTGCTGGGAGGCTTATAGAGATTTGCTAAGTAAAGGAATAAAGCCTGAGATAGCCCGCTATGTTCTCCCCAATGCCTGTGAGACGCAGATAATCTGTACCTGGAATTTCCGCGAGATTCGGCACATCATTAAGCTACGAGCATCTAAGCGAGCCCTTCCTGAAATGAGAGCAGTAGCTAGTGAGATAAGAAGGATAGCGAAGGAAATAGCCCCCCAGGTGTTCGAGGATTTATAATCGGGCAGCCGCATTAGGCATTGCAAACAGCCATTTTATACCGTCAAGAATTAAAGGAGCATGATTTCGGTCTTGGGCATCCCTTTAGAAGTGAGAGGTATAGAATTTTTATGGACTCTTTCCGGGAATACCTGAGCTAGGATAATTTCCAGCTTATTGAACCCGGGTATGCTACCGATGCCGATTTGTTACTTGTTCACTCTGAGGAATATATCAGCTTTGTAGAGAGCTTCTATAAAGCTATAGCTTCGGGATTAAGCTTGCCTTCCGCCTTTAGATTTCTCAGTGGTGACAATATTCCCAGACCGGGAGCGGGAAAGCTTAACGAGGCAGCAAGGCTAATTGTCGGGTCTTCAAATTCCCCTCCCACAGCGATTTAAGGAAGGCTACGCCTTAGCAGGAACCAAAGCAATTGTGGAGCAGGTTAAAAGGAATCTGAAAGCTCATTGGAGATGCTTTGAGTAGAGAACCGTGAGGAGCCGAAATAAGTTAAATTTATCTGAATTCTGTATATCTGATATTATCAGTATCCAGCTTTCTTATAATACGTAGTTCTTTTTCGCTTGGCAACTCAATTATTTTGACATCCAGCGGTATTTCGCTCTCAACCCCAGTGTTTTCAGGCATCATTTCGGCAGCTATGCCAGGGTGAATTGATTCCGCTTTCCTCACCTTAATTCTTTCATTAAATCCGTAAACAGCCAAAGCCTGTCTCACAAGATAAGTATCAGTAAAAATGTTATCATTTTTTCTTGTAGCGCAAAGGATTTCGGACAGACCATCAATGAAAAAACTTATTGAAGGGGCACGTAAGCTGGGGATAGAACTCAATGCCAGGCAGGTGAGGCAATTTGAGCTTTACTATCAAGAGCTAATAGAGTGGAATAAAAAGTTTAACCTTACCGCCATAACAGATTATCAGGAGGTGCAGCTAAAGCACTTCCTCGATTCTATCACCGTCACTTTGGCTTTGACCAAAGAGGAAATGGAGAGGCCGGACCTGAGTATCATTGACATAGGCACAGGTGCCGGTTTTCCCGGCATACCACTCAAAATCCTTCTTGGTCAGCCAAGATTAGTGCTCCTTGATTCCACGGCTAAAAAAGCCACTTTCCTTCACCATGTTACTCAGAGACTGGAGTTAAGTAATGTGGAGATAGTAATCGGTAGAGCCGAGGAGATAGCCCACCTGCCACTATATCGCCAACAATTTGATTTAGTCGTCTCCCGTGCTGTAGCCTCATTGCCTGTTTTGGTCGAATTAGCC
>JREQ01005784.1_pt1 | contig 16567 bp, 16 predicted proteins | sample 210151 | NCBI WGS metagenome assembly JREQ01 (sample SAMN03019617, study PRJNA260268) | marine sediment metagenome | biome: Marine; feature: Sediment; material: Clay; isolation source: clay from marine sediments 31 meters below sea floor depth collected from... | place: New Zealand: Canterbury... | reverse complement strand
TTCTAATTAGTTATATTCTTTTATTATTTTTAATTTAAAATAATAATTTTTAAGATATTTAATAATTAAAAAATATCAATTTTTTTATATAATATCCAGAATTCTCTTAATATTACCTATTAGAACTATTATTAATCTAAATAGATTTATTTATAAATAATATCAGAAATTACATTATTACGCAAATATATATTTATATTAATACATTAATTAATTTAACAAAGAGATTGGTAGACTTTTAACCACCTTTTATTCTTATAAAGAAAAACGAAAAAAGTGGTCATGTCAATTCTTTTATTACTATTTTGAAAGGGGTGATTTCTGATTATAAGAAAAAAAGAAAAAAGATTAGTATATGAAACCAAAGCGATTTAGTGGCCAGCATCTAAATACTGCTTTTCCGATTATAGTATTTATAGATATAGGTCCAAACCAACGACCGTCCTGACTGTTCCCTCTGTTATCACCCAGTACAAAAACTGTACCTTCCGGTACATCATAATTAAAAGCTTGACCAATATCTTGATATCTTGCATAAGATTCTTCAAGAGGTTCTTCATTTATTATTACATGACCATCATCTGTTACTTCGATATGATCACCAGCAACTCCTATCACTCTTTTTATAAGTCTTCTACCATCTCCAGAGGGATTATCAAAAATTACAATTTCTCCATATTTTGGTGAGCGAAATCTGTAACTAACTTTTTCTATTAATAAATTGTCTCCAATTTTAATTGTTGCTTCCATTGATGCTGTAGGTATTAAAAAGGGGTGAATAATATATGATCTTATAAAAAAAGCAATTAAAATTGCTATTGCAATAAGTAATAAATTTTCAAAAAGGGGGGTGAGTGATCTTTTCTTTCTTATCATCTATATTTCTACTTAATTAATTTGGTTTAATTTAATTTAGATATTTAGATTTTTATCAAAATAAATATTCAGATTTGAATTTAGACTAATATATTTTTTATTTTCTTATTTTGTCATATTTTTAATAGTAACTTTTTTCCTAACCTTTGCTTTTTTACCCGTTCTTTTTCTCAGATAATACAACTTGGCTCTTCTGACTTTGCCTTTACTTAATAATTCTATCTTCTCAATTACTGGTGAGTACAGTGGGAATGTTCTTTCAACACCAATACCATATGAAATCTTTCTCACTGTAAATGTTTTGTTTATTCCAGCTCCCCTTCTTCTAATAACCGTTCCTTGAAAAATCTGAGTCCGTGAAGTTTTACCTTCTCCAACTTTTATGTGAACCTTTATTATATCACCTGATTGAAAGTCTGGTATATCTTCTTTTATATATTTTTTTTCTATATCTAATAACTTTGACAATTTGCTCCTCTCATTTCATTTGAACTATTATAGCATTAAAAAACCAAATGTAAAGAGCATTTAAAATAGAAGAGAATATATTAATATACTAATTTTAAATTAAGAAAAAACAATTAAATTTTTAATTATAAATAGCATGGATGTTACAACTTTTAAAATAGATAATTTAAATTATCCTTATTGATTTTCTTTATTTTCCAATAAATCAGGTCTTAGTCTTTCTGTTTTTGCTTTTGCTCTTTCTTTTCTCCATTTGGTTATTTTTTTATGATTTCCACTTAATAATATATCTGGAACTTTCATTCCCTCAAAATCAAATGGTCTTGTATATTGAGGATAATCAAGTAAATTTCCGGAAAAAGATTCTTTATCAAGAGATTCAATATTTCCCAATACACCTGGAATTAATCTTACCAAACCGTCTACCAAAACCATAGCAGCCATTTCACCACCAGAAATCACATAATCACCAATTGATATCAATCTATCGACTAAATATTTTTTTACTCTTTCATCAACTCCCTCATATCTTCCACATATAATAATTAATTTTTTAAATGAAGAAAGAGAGCTCATTATTGATTGATTAAGTTTTTCACCTTCAGGAGTTAATAGAATTACATTTATATCCTTTTTTTCAAAACTTGATCTTTTAATGATTTCTCTCACAGAATTAAATATTGGTTCCGGTCTCATTACCATTCCTGGTCCACCGCCATAAGGTTCATCATCAACTCTACTGTGTTTTAAAGGTGAAAAGTCTCTTAGATTATGTATTTTTAGAGTAAAAAGCTTTTTCTCAAGTGCCTTTGAGATGACTCCATATTTAAAAACAGACTCAAACATATCTGGAAATATAGTTAATATATCTATCTGCATATTTTCTACCTCAATGTCAGTCATTATAATTTATATATCTTCCATTCCTGGAATCATCTTAACTATCATTTTTTTATTCTTCAAGTCGACTTCTTTCACAATATCCTTAACTGCTGGAATTAAATATTCTTTCTTTTTGTGAGTAAAATCCCTACTTTTTAGTTCAACTTTATTTACTACTGTATCTTTATTGTCTACCTCATTTTTACTTCTTACTACATAAATATCATTGGCTTTTGTTCTCCATATTTCTTCCACTATACCAAGATTGTTATCATCTTCATCATATACTTTTAAACCAATGATTTGATAAGCCCAATAGCTATTAGTAGGAAGTTTTGGAGATTTGCAGGATTTTTTATATAGAAAAGATCCTATTAGTTCTTTAGCTTTGTCCCTGTTATTAATATTGACAAATTTTATTTTTGCAATATCGCCACTAAGGACTATCTTTTCTATCGATAGTTTATTTTCTTCAGATAGATTTTCTTGCAAATAGAGGACAGTGTTTCTCTTTAAGTTTTTTGGAAAATCAGTAAGAAGTTTAACTGTTACATCACCATTAATCCCCTTTACTCTTATTATATTTCCAATCAAATGAGATTTAGGGGTCAACTTCCTATTTACAGTTAAAAATCAGACTTAAAAATTTAATCAAGAAATTAATCTATTATTTGAACTATAGCAACCTTACCACCTTTTGTAGCCACTGCTTTTATGATTACTCTTAAAGCATTGGCTATTCTTCCCTTTTTACCAATAACTTTTCCTATATCACTATCTGCAACTTTGAGTTGCAAAATTACTGATCTACCTTCACCTATCTCTTTGACCTCCACTGAATCTGGTTCATCAACTAATGCTTTTGCGATAAATTCTAATAAGTCTTTCATTTAATACCTCCTGTGTGTTAAAAAACTACTTAGTTTCAATTCCTACAATGCGCAGCAATTTCTCCACTGTTCTTGTGGGAATTGCTCCTCGTTTTAACCATTTCTTTACTTTTTCGCTATCAATTTTTACTTCAGACGGTTCAGAAAGTGGATTATATGTCCCCACAATTTCGATAAACCTACCGTCCCTTGGCATTCTTGCATCTGCAACCACAACTCTATAAAAGGGTTTATTCTTTGCACCTCTTCTTGTAAGTCTGATTTTAACTGCCAATAACACCTCCTCCTTTTTAATTTTTGATTATGGCAAATTATAAACAGTTTTTAAAAATTTATCAACTTTTTATTATTTTTTTTTAAATAATTATTTCTACTATATCTTAAAAATACTTTAAAAATATGATGTTTAACTTACAAACATTTTAATATAATATCCTATCTCTTACTTTTTTATGGCACAATTGAAATAACTTTTTTGATTTTTAGGAATTTCCATATCTCTCGATTTTTTCTGAAACAATTTTTGAAATACCATCCTTATTCATAGTTACTCCATACAATACATCAGCCATTTCCATAGTTCTTCTTTGATGTGTAATTATTATTAGTTGGTAAAGTTTTCTAAATTTCTCTATTAAGTTTATGAACCTCTGTAAATTTATTTCATCTAATGCTACATCTACTTCATCTAAAATATAGAATGGGCTTGGCATGAGTTTAAATAGAGCAAAAATGAAAGCAATTGATACTAATGCTTTTTCTCCGCCAGATAGAAGTGATATTGCCCTATTTTTTATTCCGCCAACATTTACTTTTATATCAACTCCCAATTCTTCATCATCACCAGATTTAATAAGTTCTAAATGTGCATCTCCATTGGGAAAGAGCGTTTTGAAAATCTCTCTAAAATTCATATCTACTTTTTCAAAAGATTCTAAAAATAGATTTCTCATTTGATTTTCTAATTGTGAAATCAATTTCAACAGGTCTTTTTTTGCATTTTTTAAATCCCTTATCTGTTCATTTAAAAATTTTTTTCTATCATCAAGTTTATGATAATCTTCTAATGCGATGGGATTTGTTGGACCTATTTTATATAGCTCTCTTTTAAGATTTTCAACTTCTACCTCTTTTTTTTCCATACTTTCTACACTTAATATCTCAGGCATGTCTTTAATAGCTTTATCTATTGTATTGTATCCTAATCTTCTCAAATCATTTAAATTAGAATTTAAATTTGTTTTTAATTGAGCATTATTTAAACTAAAAATCTGGTATTCTTCTTTAAATTTTTCTAATTTTTCAAAGTTATTATTTATTTCTTCATTAATTTCTTTTTTTCTTATTTCATATTTTTTTATTTCTCCTTTCTCCTCCTTATTCAAATTATTCAGCATTTTGACAATATATTTTGAAGCCTCTCCCATTCTATAAAATATATTTTCTAAATGATCCTCTTTTTTCTTAATATTCTTTAAATTCCCTAATAATTTTTTTCTATATGTAAAATCGCTATCTAAAATATTCTCTCTTTTAATTAGTTCCTTAAGCTTAACTTCAAGGTTATGCTTCTTCTCGTTAAGTACTGATAAAGATATTTCTATATCTTTTAATTTATTTAAATTACTCTTTTCATCATTTAATAAATTATCTATCTGATTTTGGGAACTTCTTATTCTCATATAATGATTCTCTAAATTCTTTAAAATAGATTCATATTTTTTAGAATTTATGTAACTATTTTGTAAATCTGATTTGATATTTAATAATTTTGATTCACTTGATTCAAAAATCTCTTTAATACCTTCTCTTTTTAAATGAATATTTGAATAAATATCCTTTTTCTCATTTAGTGAGGATGGAATTTCTATAAAAATTGATCTCATTTCACCAATTTTTGATATTACTTCGTTAATATCACCTTTTAATAAATTTAAGGTTTTAGAAAGTGAAGGTAATTCTGGAGTTTTCTCATTAGATAAATCTGAAAGAAGTATTTGTAATCTATTTTTATGTTTATCATAAATTATATTTTTTTGAGATATTTCTTCCTTTATGTTTTCTAAAGAAATGTTTATTTCTTTTAATCTTTCTTCCTCAGTTTCTATACTATTTTTTAAATCTGCTATTTTTTTCCTTAGTTTATCTATTTCTATTTTTACGATTTCTCTGTTTTTGTATAAAGATATGTCAAATCCTAGCAAATTTTTTATTATTGATTTAAGATTTTTTCTTTTCTCTCCTATTAAGGATATCCAACCATTTATTGAAACTACATTTTTTTCTATTTTGTATAGATTATTGAAATCCTCTTGAAGTTTAGATGAGATGCCTTTCTTTTTTTTCACTATTTTCTTCTTTTCAGTTTCTAATTGTTTTAAATAATTTTTTAATTCCTCAATTTCCACTTTGAATTTTTGCTCTTTTCTCCTAAATTCTTCCTGCCTTTTTCTATTGTCCAGCAATTTTGTTGCTATAAGTGACAATTCTCTTTCCCTTATCTTCCTCTCTAACTGGGAATATCTTTTAGCAGCTTCAGCCTGTATCTTTAAAGGTCTTAATTGTCTATTCACTTCAGAAACTATATCTTTTAACCTGAAAATATTTACATCAGTCTTTTTTAGTTTTCTAAATGCCTTTTTCTTCCTTATCTCATATTTTGTTACACCACAAACGTCTTCAATTAGATGTCTTTTTTCTGCTGGATGACTGGTTAGAACAGTATCAAGTTCACCCTGGTTTATAATTGACTTAAATTTTTTGCCCAACCCAGCATTAGCAATAAGTGCTTTTAAGTCAATGAGTCGACAAGGAACATCATTTAGTAGATATAAACTACTCCCATCTTTTGACATTTGACGTTGGATTGAAATTTCTTGAAAATCTATGGGTAAAGTATTGTCTTCATTATTTAGAATTAATCTAACAGTTGCGAGGTTAAAGGGAGATTTGGTGGAACTTCCTAAATAAATGATATCTTCCATACTAATGCCTCTGAGAGATTTAGGACTCTGTTCACCTAAAACCCATGCAATTGAATCAACAATATTACTTTTCCCAGTTCCATTAGGACCAACCATAACTGTAATTCCTGGATTAAATTCAATTTTTATCTTTTCAGCAAATGATTTAAATCCGTGTAATGTAATTTCTTTTATAAACATAGTTTCAAATATTAAATTAAATTATTTTATATATTTTTTAAAATTTTCATTAAAGCTAATTTTGCTGCTTCCTGTTCAGCATCTTTCTTGCTACTTCCCCAACCTTCACCAATCACTTTATTAGCTAAAAGAGCTTTAGCTAAGAATAGTTTATCGTGGTCAGGTCCTTCCTCTTTTGAAATTTTATATCTTAATTTCCCAATTTTTTTCTGAGCTAATATCTCTTGTAGTCTTGTCTTATAATCATCTAAAAATGGTTTGTTAACTTCATCATCAATTTTTTTATAGTATAAATTAATAACCCACTCTTTTATTTTTTCTATTCCTAAATCTAAATAAATAGCTCCTATTAATGCTTCTAAACTGTCGCACAAAATTGATTCCTTTTCCCTTCCTCCTTCTCGCTCTTCATTCTCTCCCAAGATAATAACTCTTCCTAAATTAATTTCGTTTGCCAATTGTGCTAAGGTTTCAGAACTCACTAAATTAGACTTAATTTTTGCTAGTTCTCCCTCACTTTTTTCAGGAAATTTATTATATAAATAAGAAATGATTATAAATGAGAGAGCAGAGTCTCCAAAAAACTCTAATCTTTCATTTGTTTTTGCAGTTTTATCGATTTCATTGGTATATGAACGATGAGTCAAAGCTTGAATTAAAATTTGTCTATTTTTGAATGAAAGTTTTTGTTCCTTTTCCCAATTTATAATTTCTTCTAAATCCATATATCTTTTAACTTAAAATGATCTTTTGTTTAAATTTATTTTCTGCTTTATTTTTTCTATACTTAGAAATCAATAAATATTTGCTATCTAAACATCTAAATTAAATAATTTTATATATTTGCTTTTTTGTTTAAATAAATCAGAAAATATTTAATAATTTAAATGAAATTTACATAAATAAGTAATTTCAAAAATAATTAGATGTTAACAAAAGTAAAATATTTATAATATATTTTACTTCATAGGAATTTAAATATCCATATAACCCCAGATAAAATCAGTTAATTATAACCAATATCCTTAATATGTAAAGGCTTTTGATAATTCAACAATTACCAAAAGCCATTATTATACAAGATAATAACCATTATCAATAATATTTATAAAAAATGCTCTTTTTAAGTAAAAATATTGAAATTAAATCACTGATTGAATATATTCAACTGCATCTTTCACAGATGAAATCTTTTCTACATCCTCATCGGGTATTTCAATATTAAAAGCTTCTTCCATTGCCATAACTATTTCAACTATATCTAACGAATCAGCTCCAAAATCATCTAAGAATGTGGCTTCATGTGCTATCTTATCTTCTTTTATATCCAATATATCTATGATTATTTCTTTTAATTTTTTAAAAATTTCTTCTTTTTCCATATTACCCCTAATAAATATATATATTTATTATCTATATTGTTCTAGTTACGTATAAAACCCCAAATTCAAGTTTATCCTATAAAGTAAATTAAAAAATATTTTACTATAAATTAATCCATAAATTAATATAAGTTTATACCTTTATAAAATTTTAATTTTTTAGACGAGAAATAAAGTTATTAGTTTCAAGAAAATATTATCATCAGTAATTTTTAAAATGTTATATTTCAAGACCTAACTTTCTAATTTGTATAATTACTGATTTCATCTGCTATTTTTGTTATTATTCCACTTTTTATTGCATTTACAGCTACTTCTATAGAGTTTTTTATTGCTTTAGCTTTTGATCGTCCATGGGCTTTTATGCAAACACCGTTTATTCCTAAGAGTTGAAGACCTCCATATTCTCTATAATCAAATTTATTCTTAAGTTCTTTTAGCACAGGTCTTAAAAGATAGGCACCAGATTTTCTTACTATATTACTAAGAAATGCATCTTTTAACTGGTTAAATATTAATTCTGCTGTTCCTTCCATGGATTTTATAAGAACATTACCAGTAAACCCATCACATATTATGACATGAGCTTTTCCACTTAATATCTGATGACCCTCAACATTTCCTATGAAATTTTCAATAGATTTTGAAATTAATTTATTTGACAGCTTAACTAAATCATTACCCTTAGTTTTCTCTTCACCGATACTTAGCAAACCAATCTTTGGTTGACTTTGTTGTAATAGATTTTCATATAGGATCTTTCCCATAATTGCAAATTGTAATAAAAAATTCGGTTTACAATCAACATTTGCACCAATATCGAGTAGTAATACTGGATTTTTTATAGTAGGAATAAATCCTGCTAATGCAGGTCTTTTAACCCCCTTAATTCTGCCAATATTTAAAATAGCAGAAATCATGACTGCACCCGTTGGACCAGCTGAAACCATACCATCTGCTATTTTATCTTTTAACAATTTAGAACACACATTTAAAGAACTGTCCCTTTTCTTTTTAACAGCAATTGCAGGATATTCATCATGTTCTATTTTTTGTGTAGCTTTTATAACTGATAATCTACGTTTATCATATTCATGCTTTTGTAATAGATTATTTATCTTTCCTTCATCACCAACTAAGATGATTCTAAAATCATTAGCTTTTATATTACTCTCTTTTAAATATAGAATCGTTCCCTTAATTATCTCTTCGGGTGCGTAATCACCACCCATTGCATCAACTGCAATTGTAATTTTTTCTAATGTGCTATCGTTCAAATTCAAACCCTTTCATCAATTAAATCAACAGTCCAATTATAAAAAAGAATATCTAACTAATAAAATATTTATTAAACAAGAAACTTTATCTATTAAAATGATAATGTCAATAAACTTAATGGAAAAATATCATTTAAAATTCCTAAACTTTAATAAAGTGACAATATAACAAGTAATTAATATTAATTTAAATACCAATAGATTTCTTTATCTCATCTATTGTAACCTGCTCAGTTAATATTTCCTTCAACCTAGCTACTTTCTGAGCTTCATGAATTCTGAGATGTCCCACAATTTTTTCTGTCTTCTCAACTGTAGTTAACGTGTCATAAGGAACTAATACCATTGGAACACCCAATTCCTCAGCTCTTCCTAAAACAATGGCACTTGGTTGAAAACCACCGGTTAATATAAGACACTTTGTGGAAGTTTCCAATGCTGCTAGCTGGATATCAGCTCGGTCCCCACCTGTAATAACTGCTTTATTTGCTACCCTTCTAAAAAATCTCAATGCTTTTTCCTGACCCATTGCTCCAACCATGAATGCCTCAACAAGTTCATTAACATCATCATGAGCACATAATACCTGTCCATTTAAATTCATCGCCAAATCTCTGACGCTTATTGATGAAAGTAATTTATTCTCTATTACTGTTCCAAATACAGGAATGTCCTTTTTATTTAGATAAGGAATTAAATTTTCCTCTATATACTCTATTTCATCTCTTGGAATCATATTTATAATTACACCAGAGAAGTAATCTTCTAATTGTTGTTTAATATATAGTATCTCATCAACTATTCCCCACCTGTATTTTGCCACTAAGATAATTTTTGGAAAAATCTTTTTACATATCTGTGGAACCGAGACTCCAAGTGCCAGACCATCATTTATAGTTCTAGCTCCTTCCATTAAAGTCAAATCCTTATCTTCCACTGCTTTTTTATGCACTTCAACTATCTTTTTCATAAAATTAGGTATTTCCTCTTTTAAAACTTTCGTGTATAATTCGGGAGTTAATATAACTGGTGAATAATACTCTAAAACTTCACATGTACCTAAAACCTCACACATAAATTCTGCATCACCATCTATGATAGTATCTTTAACTCTCTTAGGATGAGTTCCTACTGGTTTAATGAAATTTATATTATATCCCTGGTCTTTTAAAATTAATCCCAATCCAGCACAAATTGTGCTTTTTCCAGAGAATTCCTCATTTGATACTATATAACATGTAACCATTAAATCACCCTCCTAATGAAATTCTTACGTCTGTAGCTACAGACCCTTTTCCTTTATCATAAACCATTAAGGGATTTATATCCATCTCTAAAATATTAGGGAAATCAGTTACCAGTTGTGATAGTCTAAGGAGTGCATTCACTATTGAATTAATATCAGCAGGTTTTTCTCCCCTCATACCTTTAAGAATAGGGTAAGATTTTATTTCAGATATCATTTCCCAAGCTTCACTATCAGTTATGGGAGCAACTCTAAATGAAACATCTTTTAATGCCTCTACATATATCCCTCCAAGTCCAAACATAAGTAAAGGACCAAATTGAGGATCCTTATTCATCCCTAATATAACTTCTCTTTTAGCATCTATAAATTCCTGTAATATCACCCCCAACATTTTTGCATTTGGCATATATCTTTTTGCTTCTCTCATTATATCTTCAAAATTTTCTCTTAATTCTTTTTCATTTTTTATTCCTATTTTAACACCACCAATATCAGTTTTATGCAATATATCTGGTGAAGATATTTTTAAAACAAGAGGATAACCAATTTCCTCTGCTATTTCGTCAGCCTCATTAATATCTTTTACTAACTTAGTCTTTGGGATTCTTATACCATATACTTCTATAACTTCTCTTGCCTTTTCATCACTTAAATATCTTTTACCCTCAGAAATGGCTTTTTCAAAAATTTTTTTGACTTTTTCTTTGTCTATATCAAATTTTTTATAAATTTTTTCTGGTGAAATTAAATATTTATGGTATCTAACCATTGCTGCTAAAGATGCAACTGCTCTTTCCGGGAAGTAATAATTAGGTATTGAGTTTTCAATTAATATATTTACACCCTCTTTTACATGGTCTTTACCCATAAAACAGGCTATAATGGTTTTATCTGTTCTTTTTGAAAGTTCAGCTAATCCTAATGCTGTTTCTCTTATTTGTGTTGGAGCTGCTGGTACTAAAAGAGCAATTAGTGCATCAACATTCTCATCTAAAACCAACAAATCCGCTACTCTTAAATATCTATCCGCTAATGAGTCTCCTAAAACATCTACTGGATTATAAATACTTGCTGCACTTGGTAAGAAACTTTGTAGTCTATCAATTGTTGCTGAGGAAAATTGTGAAAGTATTATACCATTTCTTTCACATGCATCACTTGTCATTACTCCAGCACCTCCAGCATTTGTAACTATTGCTACTCTTCTTCCTAAAGGTAGAGGTTGATAAGTAAAAGCTATAGAATAATCAAATAAATCCTGAATAGAATGAGCTTGAATTACACCACTTTGTTTAAAAGCAGAATCATATGCAGCTTGAGACCCAGCTAGAGTTCCAGTATGAGATGAAACCGCTCTTGCTCCTGAATCAGTACCACCAGATTTCACTAATATTATCGGTTTCTCTTTTGAAACCTTAGAAGCAACATTAATAAACTTCTCTCCCTCTGATACCCCCTCTAAATAACCAGTAACAACTTTTGTTTTGGGATCTTTTAGAAAATCCTCAAGAAAATCAACTTCTGTAAGATCCGCTTTATTTCCTAAGCTAACAAACTTATGAAAACCTATTTTTTCCTCAACTGAATGGTCTAAAATTGCAGCACATAAAGCACCCGATTGTGAAAAGAATGATATATTTCCTTTTCTTGGAGTATGAGTTGTAAAAGATGCATTATAAGGACAATCTGTGTTTATTACTCCTAAACAATTCGGTCCTACAGTTCTTATTCCATAAGACTTAGCAATTTTGACTACTTCTTTTTCTAACTTTGCACCTTCAATACCCGTTTCCTTAAAACCTGCTGAAATTATTAATACAGCTTTTACTCCCTTTTCACCACATTCTTCCATAACTTTTGGAACGAATTTTGCAGGTACAACTATAACTGCCATTTCAATATCTGTTGGAATATCAAGTATTACTGGATAACATTTTATTCCATGAATCTCATCTGCCCTTGGATTTACCGGAAAAAATGGTCCTTTAAATCCAGAATTCCTAATGTTATCAAATATTAAGTGTCCAACCTTATATTCTTTCCTGGATACACCAATGACTGCTATAGAACTTGGATAAAAGAGGGGCTTGAGACTCAAGTTCTACCTCCAATCTCTATTTTTTCTTTTCAACTTTTATTACTTCCCTCTTATTATAATATCCACAATTGGGACATACTCTATGTGGAATTTTGGGTTCATGACATTGTGGACATTCAACCAAAGTTGGGAAATTCAATTTGTGATGACTTCTTCTCTTATCTCTTCTTGATTTTGAAGTTTTTCTTTTAGGAACAGCCAATAACCAACCTCCATAAAATATAAAAGATTATAAAAAACTAATATTATAAAATATAAAATTCCTGTAGTCTATTTGATTTAAAATTTTTTTACATAAATTCGAATTCTTTTTATTTAAAATTTTTTAACTTAGCCATTCTTGGGTCTATTCTTTCTGTAATACAATTACAAACTTCTTTGTTCCTGTTTTTACCACAAATAGGACATAAACCTTTACAATCTTCTCTGCAAAGCATAGTTCGAGGCAAATTTAGAATAATTTCACTTGTTATCATTTTAGTAATATCTAATTTATTATCTTTTAAAAAACCAAGTTCCTTGCTAGAACAACCATATCTGCTATCCTCTCCTTTATTCTTATTAAAGATTTCATTTATTTCAACATCCAATTTGAAATCTACTTCATCTAAACACCTGTTACATAATGCTTTTAATAATACCTTTGCAAATCCCTTACAGGTTATAACTTTTGGTGTATATGAAAAATCCAGACTTGCATTACATGGTCCACTCAGATTATACTGACCATAAAAGGAAATAGGACTGTAAAATTCAAATTTTATACCCTTATGAATGGATTCCTTTTCTGAACTTAAGCTATTTAAATCAAATAGAATCTTTTCTTTGAAGCTCAATTTCTTATTAGAAAATAAACTATAAAATTTTAAAAAATTAAAAAATTAACTACAAATTTTAAAAAGTTTCCTGTTCCTTTAAGGTAATTTCCTTCCTGGATAATTTCTGTCTCCCCTTTTCTATTGATGTTAATAGCTTTTGAAGAGTAGCTTCCAAGCCAGCCAGTCTTGAATCTATATAGTCTTCAGCCTCTAATTTCAACTCTCTCGCTTTTGTTTCAGCTTCTCTTATGATCCTTTCTGATTCTCTATTTGCATTCTTTATAATTTTAGTTTCTGAAACCAATCTGTTTGCTTCTTCTTGTGCATCACTAATTATCCTATCAGATTCAGCCTTTGCATCATGTAATACCTGATCTCTTTCTTTTACAATCCATCTTGCTTGCTTAAATTCCTCAGGAAAAGAAGCTCTTAACCTATCTAAAAATTCGTAAACTTTTTCCTCATTTAAAATAATATTTGAAGTGAGAGGAACTCTCTTACTTTTTGAAATTAATTCTTCAAATTTTTCTATTTCATCTAATGGTTCCAACATAACTCCTTTTAAAAATTTATATTTATAAATAAATTATTAGTTTAGATTTATGAATTAATTAGTAGATATAATAAATCATTTCACTGAAGAATTAAAGTAAATAGATGGAATCAAATTAATATAAAACTATAAGAGAGATTATTAAATAAAAAATTAGAGAAAATTAGAATTGTAAATTATTTATCTTTTTTATATTGATTATAATATTTAATCAAATCATCCTTTATCTCCAGTGGTATTAAATTTTCAATACAACCATCAAATTGTAATACTTCCTTTACAGCACTGGAACTTAAGAATGCATAATCTGTTTTGGTTACTAAAAAAACTGTCTCAATTTCTGGAGCCAATTTATGATTTACTTGTGCCATTTGGAACTCATATTCAAAATCAGATGCTGCTCTTAATCCCTTTACTATTACTTTTGCTTTATTTTTTCTTGCAAAATTAACTAATAACCCATCGAAATGGCAAACATCTATATTTTGATAAGGTTCAATAACTTTTTCTAATAATTTGACTCTTACACCAGTTGGAAAATATGGTTTTTTTCTTGGATTCTCTGTAACTGCCACAATAATCTTGTCATATAAATTTGCTGCTCTAATGAATATATCCTTGTGACCAGATGTAACTGGATCATAACTTCCCGGACAAATTGCTATAGTTTTCATTTTTACCCCTTAAATTACAATTTTTACTTTAATTTTTAAGATATTAACTATTGACTTAAATATTGATAAAAAGATACTTTTGATCCTCCAACTTTTATACTTTTTACAAGTTTTAATTTCTCTGAAATATAAGGAAAATAAATTCTTTTTGGATGATGATAAATTAATATTCCATCTATATCTAAAATATTTTTTTTAATTATGTTCTCTAAAATATTTTTTATTTTTATTTCTTTTATATTATACGGGGGGTCACAAAATATAATATCAAATTTTAAATCTTTATTAGCTAAGATATTTACTGATTTAGAAACACGCATAACTAATATCTTCGCATCTTCTTTAAATTTTGTATTTATTAAATTCTGTTTTAAAAATTTTACTGCACTATAATCTTTTTCCACAAAAATTACTTTTTTTGATCCTCTACTTAATGCTTCAATTCCCAATGATCCTGAACCAGCATATAAATCTAATATATTAGCTTCTATAATCTTTTCTGATATAATGTCAAAAACAATTTTCTTTATTCTGTTTGTCATAGGTCTTACAGATAAACCCTTTTTACATTTTAATTTTCTGCCCTTTGCTCTACCAGCAATAATTCTCATATAATTTTCTATTAAATTTAATATATTCTTAATTATTAAGTTTGCCAGAACTTACTTTCTGGATATTCAAAATTTAAATAATTTATTAAAACTTTGGTAATTGGTGAACTAAGTTTAATGTCGTTTTCAATTATTGAAAATGCATCTTTTCTTACTCTATTTAGAATTTCTTTATCCCTTACTATACTTGAAATCTTTAAATCTGGAAGACCCCATTGTCTTTCACCAAAAATCTCTCCCTCACCTCTAATTTCTAAATCCTTATTAGCAATCTCAAAACCATCCTCTGTACTTAAAAAAGCGTTTATTCTTCTAAAAGCTTCATCAGTCTTTATATCAGCAAAAATGAGACAATAGGATTTATATTCCCCTCTTCTAATCCTCCCTCTTAATTGATGCAATTGAGCTAATCCAAATCGATCTGCATTTTCTATTAACATTACCGTAGCATTTTTTATATCTATACCCACTTCTATAACAGTCGTAGATATTAGAACATTAAGCTTTTCATTTTCAAATTTTTCCATAATCTCTTCTCTGTTTTTATGTGGCAACTGACCATGAATTATTCCAACCTTATAATCCTTAAAAATTACCTGCTGTAACTGCTCTGCTTCCTTAATCACTGATTTAACTTGAAGTAAATTTGAGTCCTCAATTAATGGACAAATAATAAACGCTTGCCTACCCTCATTTAACCGTATTTTAATCAAATCATAAGCTTTTTCTCTTTCATCTGGTTTATAAAATATTGTTTCAACCTCACCTCTTCCTGGGGGCATTTCATCAATAGTTGAAACATCTAAATCACCATAAATTGTTTGAGTAATAGTTCTAGGAATAGGTGTAGCAGACATGGTTAAGACATGAGGATATTTACCTTTGCTTTTAAGTTTTTTCCTCTGAGTAACTCCAAATCTATGTTGCTCATCGACAATAATTAATCCTAAATTAGAAAATTTAACTCCTTCTTGAATTAAGGCATGAGTTCCAACAATAATTTGATTTTCACCTTCTTTAATCTTCCTTAAAGTTTTTGATCTTTCTTTAGGCAAAATAGAACCGCTTAATAAAAAAACATCAATATCACTGCCTTTTAATATTTTTTTAAAATTCTTGTAATGTTGCCAGGCTAAAACTTCTGTAGGAACCATAATTGCAGACTGATAACCGTTTAACGAAGAAATTATCATTGAAATTAATGCAACCACTGTTTTTCCCGAGCCAACATCTCCTTGAAGTAATCTATTCATAGGAACTGATTTTGAAAGATCCTCTTTTATCTCACTTATAACCCTTTTCTGAGCAGATGTGAGCTCAAATAAAAGACTATCTATAAATTCTTTAATTTCTGGTTTGTTAACATCCATTTTAAATGATCTTAACTCTATGGTTTGAGCTCTTTTTTTAAGAGCTAATCCTAATTGTAGAAAAAATAGTTCATTATAGATAAGTCTATTTCTTGCAATTTGTGATAATTTAAAGGACACAGGAAAATGAACTTGCTTTATACAATTTGATAAAGAGGTCAAAAATTCTTGTCTATCCTTAATGTAATATGGTAATGGATTAGTAAAAATACCATATCTTGAAAGAGTTTTGTTAAAGATTCTTCTTAAAAATTT
>JREQ01005061.1_pt1 | contig 16573 bp, 17 predicted proteins | sample 210151 | NCBI WGS metagenome assembly JREQ01 (sample SAMN03019617, study PRJNA260268) | marine sediment metagenome | biome: Marine; feature: Sediment; material: Clay; isolation source: clay from marine sediments 31 meters below sea floor depth collected from... | place: New Zealand: Canterbury... | reverse complement strand
AGCTCAACAACTTCTAAAAGTTCAGCTACTTTTTCGGTAAGCTCGCTGCTGTTACTAACTAATCCATGCACCTTCAAGGGTAAACCCACAATCTCTCTAATGGTTTTCGAAGGGTTCAACGAAGAAGCTGGATCTTGGAAAACTATGCTCATGTCCTTTTTTATGTGTTTGGGACGTTTTAATGTATGCACTGATATATCTCGATCTTTAAATAGGATTTTGCCGGATGTAGGCGTGTAAATTCCCATTGCCAGGTAGCCCGTTGTGCTTTTACCGGAGCCGGACTCGCCTACTAAGCCGAAGGTCTCACCAAATCTGACATCAAAACTTATATCATCAACTGCTCTAACTGTTCCAAAGGTTGTCTCAAAGTACTTCTTCAAGTTCTCGACTACGAGTACATTCTCTGCTTCTCCCATTTGTCATCACTTTTTATAGTAAAGCCAGCAAGCTACCCAGTGGTTTTCTCCCATATCAATAAATGGTGGTTTCTCTTCCTCGCATCTGTTTAAGATGTTATCGCAACGTGGGTGAAATCTGCAACCCGATGGTGGGTTTATATAATCAGGCACCCTTCCTTTGATGCCTTCTGAGAAGCCGCCTCCGGTCAGCTTGGGAGTTGAGTCTAAAAGCTCTTTAGTATAGGGATGCAGCGGGTTTGAGAATAGTTCCTTGGTCTCAGCAACTTCAACTGTGTTTCCTGCGTACATAACATGGACTTTATCTACGAAGCCTTTGACCGCACCCAGCGCTTGAGAGATTAAGATTACCGATAATTTTCTTTTTTCTACGATATCCTTGATGAGGCGTAATACTTGATCTTGTATTGTTACATCAAGGTTTGTGGTGGGCTCGTCAGCTATTAAAAGATGTCTGGGTGTTGCTAGGGCCATGGCAATGCAGACTCTTTGTTTCATACCTCCGCTTAGTTGGAAGGGATAACTGTCAAGCACCCTCTCCGGGTCTGGCAAGGCTACCTCTTTAAGCAGTCTTATGCATTTGGCTTTAAACTCTTCCGTCTTCTTACCTTCATGAGCCTCAGAAGATTTGATGATATCTATTAGCTGTGTTTCAATTTTGAATACCGGATTGAGAGCGGCTGTGGGATCCTGAAATATCATGGCTATATGCCTTCTTCTCAACTCGTTTAATTCGTCTTTCGCCATTCTCAGAACATTCTTGCCTCTAAAGTATACTTCTCCTTTATGTACCACAGCGTTTGTAGGCAAAATTTGAAGAATAGTCTTCATTGTTGTTGTCTTGCCGCAACCGGATTCTCCGATTATTCCTACTTTCTCTCCAGCGTTTACTATCAAGTGTACGCCATTAAGAACTTTCGATGTGCCTCTATAAGTCTTATAGCCCACGTATAAATCTTTTATCTCTAATGGTTGCTCCGTCAAAGTGGATTACTCCGTAAACATGTCTCGAACGCCGTCTCCCAATAGGTTAAATCCTAAGATTATAATCGCAATTCCTAATGCTGGGAACATGGACGGCCACCATCTTTCTGGCATCCACTGCCCACCGTCAGCAACCATAGTGCCAAGGTCGGGTGTCGGAGGCTGAGCACCCAACCCCACAAAACTCAGCGCTGACCCTATCAGTATAACCCAGCCGACATCCAGCGTTACCTTTGTCAGTATGGGGCCGAGGCAGTTCGGAAGTATTTCCTTGAATATTATGTGGAATGTACTAGCTCCGATTACCTCGGCTGCTTGAACGAAGTACTCGTTTCTGATTGCCGATGAAACGTTGTATGTTAACCTTGCATACCACGGCCATCACATCAATGAAACCGCCATCATAGCATTAAATATATTGGGCTCTAGTACTGCGCATATGCCTAATGCCAGTACCAAGGGAGGGACCGCTATGAATATATCCGATATTCTCATTATTGCCATGTCAATCCATGTTTTATTATGATACCCTGCGATAAGCCCCAAAATTACGTCCGGTGCAACGACGAGAGAGAGAACCACTCCAGCCATCATCAAGGAATATTGAAATCGCGCGCGCATAGGTTTTGTCCGTTTCAGATGTTTTAAGCAGATGTTGCGTGGTAGTTCACCATAAACTTTAACTTGCCGCCACAGTTCATCTTCAACCCATTTTGAAAAGGATTCGTAATTATACTCTAATCTATGATATAGGAAGAGTGGCCATTCTGCTCCTTCTGTCCATGCAAGCGATATTATGCTAGGTGGTCTTCCCGCTTGGCGATCTCGCTTACAGCTGAACGAATATCCACAATGGACTTTTTCAACTTAGTCACGGTTGCCTTGAGATCTAGCGAAAGTTTATCAACGTCAGATCGAAGTTTATCCATTTCTTTCCTTGTGTCTTTTTCACCTATTTGATTTTGCAGTTCAACAGCTTCTTTCTGCTCATTTTCCATGCTCTCGTTATTTTCGGTTTTTTCATCTGACATCTTCGAAGCTTCCCTCCTCATATTTAACCAAGTGTGAAATTCAAATCAATATTTGTAAAATTTGTAATTTTGATTCGAAATGCTCTGAAAATAGTGGAATTTAATTCGGAATCTAAATTAGAATACTGACGCGATCATTACTTTGATCAAGCACAACTCGCTACGCTCGACCTTCCTTATCTTTACGGCTCTCTTTCAGCATTAAACCGCAAACGACATCGATCTCTGTCAGAACCGTGCATGCAATTATGGCTAGAACAAAGGATCCTGACGAGGCCCAAAGAGACCCTACCAACCATGGACCAACCATGGCACCAAAATATCCGCCAACAAGCATAAACCCGCCAGCCGTAGCAGAATGCAATGGTCCCACAAGTTCTACAGGCATCGCTAGCACTATAGGAGCCATACCACCTATGAGAAAGCCATAGACAATTGCCGAAGCCCACAGAAGCGAGCCCGTAGTTGTCCCTGTCAGGTAAAGGGCGATGCCGGCCATGAGCGACAAACCCCAGATGAACGGTTTCTTTAGACCTGTGCGATCAGAAAGAATTGGTATAATGAAACCGCTTGGGATCATGAACCATGATGTCATTGACGTCGTTAACCCTGCCGTGGTTGGGTCTATCCCTTTTGACTCGAGCAGAGTTTGAAGAAATCCGAGTAATCCTACTTGGGGGGCGAGTAGGAAGAAAGTTGTTACCACCAAGATCCACATAGGCTTGTTTTTGAGTACCGTGGAAAGAGACTCTTTAAACGGGACCCCCTCGAACGCGGTAGAAGAATTCTGTGCAGAAGCCTTTGCTGACTTCGAGCGTTTCTTGGCCAAAACTATCCATAGAAAGGCAAACGCCAAAGTGAGCGCTCCGATCGTCATGAAAACGCCTTGCCACGATCCAATCCAAGGAAGCAACACAGAAGGAACTAAAATGAATGGCAATGCCATGCCAACCTCCATGCCCGTAAACATGACGCCGCTTGCAAAAGCATATTCTTTGCGAGGAAACCATATGCCCGTAACCTTTGGCATGTTGGGGTAGGCTATGGAATACCCAGCCCCGCAAAGAAAGGTGGTTACGGCTAGCATTGCGAAGTCCGTAGCGAACCCTCGCAACAAACCAAAAACGCCCATTAGCAGTCCTCCTATCAAAACTGTAACTCGGACGCCGAAGCGGTCGGCGAACAAACCTCCGGGAATACATAGTATAACTAGGGATAGTGGAACCAACGCTATAATCAGACCGACTTGTTCACCAGTCATTGCTAGATCTTCCATCAACGTCGACATCATAGGTGAGAAACAAAACCAACTCATCCCTTGGGCGAACAACATCAGCCATGTGATGGCAACCATCACCCAACGATAAGATGAAACGCTTTCACCCATTTTTCTGTCATCTCGCCAGAATTGTTTAGTTAATAAAATAAAGGGGTATATAGTTTCGCAGTAAAGGCGCATTCTAACCCAATAAATGGCGCCGGGGAAGGGATTTCAGCACCAATTTACCAGTAAATCCTAATATTAATTAATAAGATTTCACGCCTTCTCTCGCACGCGCTTTGTTCTGCACAAGTGTACGCAAGATACAGTTCAAGTATGCACCCGTCCTCAAGAAATATTTCGGGCAGATTCCAGTTGTGGAAATGTACACCGCGACAGAGGGAGTTTTTGCCCAGCAATTGGACGAGTTGCCTTACGTAAGTCCGAACTATGACAAGTATTTGTTTGAGGTTGTAACTGGTCGGGGAACGAAAATGCTGCACGAACTTAGACGCGGAGAATGGGGCAAGCTAATAGTCTCTTCTTGCATGTTCCCTAGATACGATATCGGAGACATGATAGAAGCGGCTGGAAAAAACTATTTTCGTGTGTTCGGGAGACGCACCATTTTGACGCTTCTTGAGCATAGGCTTTATAGGTTATTCTTCGGATGGTTCCTCTAAGTCTGGGGATGCCGCCTTCTCGCTATCGTGAATATGTAGAACCCCACGATTATAATCACTATGCCAATTACCACAAGCAACAAATGCGTGCGCGATATGGTTTGCGTTCTGGTCTGGAATAATAGTCCTCATCGGGGTCTCATTGATAATCAGAGCCGTCATCCTCTTAGCTCGAAGATAAACTTTCCACAATCTTTTCATGCCATCCGAAGCATCCCAACTACTGCCATAAACATGCAGAATACTAAGAAAACAACAAAAGCCGTAAACGAATAGCGCACGCTCTTACAAGAATACTAGAAAATGCAGAAAAAAGACGGGAAGCTAATTTTTGATGAAGGTTCATTAACTGAGCAGGTTTACCTCTGTGTATCCGCCTTTCTCTTTAGCCTTCGTATATGCTAACCACGCGGTAGCGCAGTCTTGTATTCCTAATCCTACGGACTTGAACAATGTTATTTCAGAGTCTGACGTTCTGCCTGGTTTTATTCCTGTTGCAAGGTCCCCAAGCTCTGCGTATATGTGATCCTCAGTTATAATGCCTGCTTTTAGTGGAATGATTATGTCTCCAGCTTCTTCCAAAGCGGCTGATTTTTGGTCTACCACAAGTTTTGACTTCTTAATCACTACTTCGTCAACTTCCCTGACTTCTGGTTTGAACGAGCCGATCAAATTCAAGTGAGTTCCCGGTTTGATTAGATTGCCGTCAAAGAAGGGTGTACTAGCAGTTGTTGCACAGGTTATTATATCTGATTTTTTCACTATGTCTTCTGGCTTACCTAGTTCAATCGGAATTTTGAGTTTTTCAGACATTTCTTTTGCAAATTCTTTGGCTCTCTCTTCAATTACATCGTGAACAAAAGCCTTTTTGATGTTCCGAACTGTGTAAACTGCCAATAGTTGAGTTCTTGCTTGTACTCCTGCACCAAAAATTCCAGCGGTTTTTGCGTCTTTCCTCGCCAAATATTTTGTGGCTAGTCCGCATACAGCTCCTGTCCTCATTGCTGTGATGAATGTTCCGTCCATTATTGCCAAAGGAGCGCCTGTCTCTCTACTGTTCAATATGACGGCCGCCATTATAGTGGGCACGTCCTTTTCCAAGTTTTTCTGGAAAACGGTGACTATTTTTGTTGATAGCGAACCCATTTTTTCGAGGTATGCGGGCATGACACCCATCCAGCCTGCTTGTTTCTCAAGAGTTATTGTTGCTCTCATAGGGAGGATCGCTGTGCCTCTTTTCAGCTCGGCAAATGCCTTTTCTAGAACATCAATGACGTCTTTCATGGGCACTATTTTTTCGAGGTCTGACCTCGTAAGTATTAACATTGATTTGACTCTCCAAGAAATTAAAGCTTGATTGTTTGAATCTTTTTCATTATTTGTTTCAGTTCTCGCTTTTCTTCTTCGCTTGGCGGGAGCAGAGGTTTTCTTGGTGTGCCGGCCTTTCCTCCCACTATTTCGAGTCCAGCTTTTGCGAGTTGCGCGAATTTTCCAGTTTCTTCTAGGAAATTACACAATGGAAGTAGCTCGGAATACAGGGTTCGTGCCTTTTCAATATTGTTTTCTTTAACTGCAAGTTCGTATAGTCTGCTCGTATGCTTTGGGCACATGTTCGCTGCGACACAGATCCATCCTTTCGCACCCATCAGAAATGACTCTAGTGCAAGGTTGTCCGCGCCGCAGAACACGGTCATTTTGCCTTTGGTTAGATTGAGAATTCTCCATATTCTAGTGATGTCGCTGCTGCTTTCTTTTACATATCGTATAGTGTTAAGTTCCCCAAGCTTAGCAACGAAGGCTGGTTGCATATCGATTTTGCTTGTCCAAGGGTTATTGTATAGCATTATCGTAAGGTCTACGGCTTCAGCAACGCTTTTGTAATGTTCGTAAAGCTCGTTTTCCTTGGGTTTACTGTAGAATGGCGGGGCTATCATTACTCCGTCGGCACCTACATCCTTCGCGTATTTAGTCAATTCTATCACTCGTTTTGTTGAACAAGCGGCGGTTCCCGCGATGACTGGGACTCTGCCGTTCACTTTGTCAACCACTGTTTTCATTACCTTTTTCTGTTCTTCGAGAGAAAGCGCGGCAAATTCACCGGTACTTCCACATGCGACTACCCCGTGCACACCATTTTGGATGTAATACTCAATGTTTCCTTCTAGAGCCACAAGATCTAATTCGTCATTAGAGGTAAATGGGGTTACGGCAACAACGAAAGTTCCTTCAAAGTTTTTCAATTTATGATTTCCCTCCTTTTTGTTGAAACATGTGTCTACATCATTTTTTTTATAAAAGCTTTGTGTAGCCTGACTTTTTTTATTGATAATGCGGAAATGTGCTTGCGAAAGCGAGATCGGCGTTTCTGAGATTTGATGTCCTTCTAGTTGCCGTTGGTAGTTTTTCTGCAAAAATTTGGCGGTGATTTTTAGAGTTTGATTAAAGAAAAACTTAAACGGTCATGGGTATGAGCATAGCTTCGCGCCGCGCGGGAGAATTTTCTGCTGATTGATGAAGTAACTCCAACAGAGGTATTGAATGGTTATCACCTCTAGGTTAACAATAATATTGGGCAAACAAAGGTCGACAACATCAAAACCACGCTATTCTCACCATGTCACACGGCATGAACTACAAAATAGATACATAGGAAAATGATTATATGAGGTGCCGTTCTTGTAAAATAGATTAAAAAAAGGGTGGTTCAAACGGAACGAAAGTTTATTCTTTCTAATCCGCAGAAGTGCTTGGGATGCTTCATTTGCGAGTTTGCATGCTCGGCGGCTAAAGAGAAAAGCACCGACCGTATACTATCCCGTATCCGCGTGGTTAACCTCGAACCCACCGGCAGTATGGCTATTGCCTGCATTCTTTGTGAAGATCCGCGATGCGTAAGAAGTTGCCCTCAAAATGCTCTAAGGCAAAGTGATGAGACTGGCGCAATCATCGTTGATGAGATATGGTGCAACGGATGCGGTTGGTGTATTGGGGCCTGCCGATTTGGAGCCATCGGGCTCAATTCAAAGAAAAAGAAAGTTGTGGTATGTGATCTTTGCGAAGGAGAACCGGAATGTGTTAAGTATTGCCCATTTGAAGGCGCATTGACATTTGGGACAATAGATGACGTGACACATGAATATAGAAAAGAAGCTTTTAAGAAACTTCTAAAGGAACTTGGTGGAGAGAAGTAAGAATGTTTGGATACGCGGGAAAAATACTTAGAGTAAACCTAACAGACGAAAAAGCTTCTGAAGAACCGTTGAATGAGAGTACTGCAAGAAAATTCATAGGCGGAAGAGGCCTAGGCGTGAAAATACTGTTTGACGAACTTAAGCGCGGCATCGATCCACTCGGACCTGACAATAAAATAGTTATTGCGACAGGCGTGTTAACGGGAATACCAATTCCTGGAAACGCTCGGCACATAGTGATGGCGAAGTCCCCACTGACAGGGATCTGGGGTGAGTCTTCGGCAGGGGGTTTCTTTGGTCAGGAGCTAAAATCCGCAAGTTATGACGCAATTATCATAGAAGGGAGAGCCGCTAAACCTGTCTATCTATGGCTTCATGATGGTGAAACGGAGGTTAGAGATGCAAGTCATCTATGGGGAAAATTGACGAGGGACGTTCAAAGGGACATAATCAAAGAAGTCAAGGATGACAGAGCGGTTGTCGCCTGCATCGGTCCCGCAGGCGAGAATCTTGTCAAATTCGCTAGCGTGTTCTTCGATTTCAATCATGTCGCTGGAAGAACTGGGATGGGCGCTGTAATGGGATCAAAGAAGTTAAAAGCCATTGCAGTACGTGGCAAGCAGAAACTGAAATATTCTAACGAGCAAAAGTTGATTGACTTATCGTTGAAAGAATTGGCTAATAAGGGTGAAAACGCGCGGAGAGGACCTTATTGGCCTGATGCTCTTGACAAATACGGGTCCAATGCGGATTTTATATACTGGCAGTTGTCTGGTCGCTTGCCGACGCAGAACTTTAGGATGTGCACATTCCTCGGGCATAAAAATTTGATGGCGGAAACCGTAAGTGAAACCATATTGATAAGGACAAACACTTGCCCATATTGTCCTATACCATGCAATAGAGTTGTCCAAGTTCATGAACCATATGAGGTGGATCCAGATTATTGCGGCCCAGAATATGAGACTACAGCGGCCCTAGGCTCGTTTTGCATGAATGACAATTTGGCGGCTCTCGCAAAGGCAAATGAGCTCTGCAACAAGTACGCTATGGATACTATCTCCACTGGTGTGATCATAGCCTTTGCCATGGAGTGCTATGAGAAAGGGCTGATAACAATGAAGGACACTGAAGGATTGGACCTCAGTTGGGGAAACCCTGAAGCCGTAGTTCAGCTCACAGAAAAAATCGCCAGACGCCAAGGAATCGGAGACCTACTAGCTGAGGGTGTTAGGGTAGCAGCTAAGAAAATAGGTCGTGGCGCAGAAGAATCCGCAATGCATATTAAAGGTCAAGAGATGCCTATGCACGAGGGAAGAGGAAAGAAGGGTCATGGATTATCATTTGCTATCTCAAATAGGGGAGCCTGCCATTTGCAGATGGAAAGCGACGACCTTTTTGAAGAAACGACATATCCAGAGATAGGAATCGATAAAACGGTCAAGGCTGATAGACTTTATACGGGTCCAGAAAAAGTAAAACTGGTGAAGATTGTAAACGATCTATTTATTTTGTATGACTGCCTGCCAATTTGCAGATGGACCGTATATCCGTGTGGAGGACGACGACTAGAAGCTTTTGCTGGGATAATCAACGCAGCAACGGGATGGGACGTTACCATAGGCGAGCTGATGACTGTTGGCGAGAGGGTTTGTAACCTTGAAAGGGTCTTCAATATTCGCGAAGGAATAACTAGAAAAGATGACTTGCTACCAAAAAGGTTGATGGAAGAACCCTTACCTGACGGTCCATATAAGGGTGAAGTCTTATCTAAAGATGTACTAGACAAAATGCTGGACTATTGGTACGAACTAAGAGGATGGGATAACAAAACAGGCATTCCAACACGGGAAAAGCTGGAAGAACTTGGATTGGAACACGCGATGAGACAACTCGAACAACAATGACTAGTTTGAAAGAGGCTTAAGCAAAGCTAGCCAGTTAGACCTAGGATGCATGAATTAAATGAGCCAATTACAAACACACATGGCAACTTTGAGATAAAAAAGCAATGGCTCTTCTCAAATAGCTATTGAACTTTCTGAATAGTGGGGGATGCCCTTACCCTCCCTGTCCACTGAAGTGGTATCTTGAGGTCCTTACACGTTTATTCTTGAATGCTCTTGTAAAATTTTTGCGGCTCTAAGCAAACGTAAAACTCATATAGCGAAGACTTTAACATTACATGCGGTGCAGTTATGGAAGTCAAGATTCGAATCTTCCGCGGTCCCTTGAGCGAAATAGTAGGTCAGAGCGAAATTACCGTTCAAGCAGAAAGCCACGCAAGGATAATCGATGTTTTGAGACTCTTGGCAGATAAGTATGGTAAATCCTTCAGGAACTATGTTTTTAACCCAAAAACAAATGAAGTGAACTCCTATCTGCTATTTTCGTTAAATGGGGTCAACGTGAGCGACATAAAAGGGACCGAAACAGAAATCGAAGATGGCAGCAAGCTTCTGATTTTATCTGCTACTGGCGGCGGCTAGTATACCAAAGGAAAACCGCCAATGAAAAATCTCAACAAGTTGCAACAGCTTTGACAGCAAAACCATAGCACATTCAAAAACATTAATTATGACTATGTTACGGCGCCATTGACAACGAAGAGGACAGCCTTTAAGAAATATTGTGTTCGAATACTGGGCCCATCGTCTACAGCAAATTTTTTGATGTCAAAGACTATGCCTTTCTTTATCACCAAGCGCATCCTAAAACCACTAGTCTATAGTGATTACACACTATTATTCTCACAAGCTCTAAGTACTCACGCGGTGGCATGCTACCTGATGCCCTGGTTCCACTGTCACAAATATCGGCTCTTTAGTCTTGCAAATTTCGCTTGCAAAGGGGCATCTGGTATGGAACCTACAACCTGGCGGAGGATTAATAGCGCTTGGAACTTCACCCTTTGAGATCACACCTTTAGGCTTAAGCTTCTCCTCTTCTTTTGTTAAAACTGGCACGGAAGAAAGCAACATCTGAGTGTACGGGTGTGTTGGATTTTGGAAGAAGGCAGAGGTTGGAGCAAACTCGACGATTTGGGCTAAGTACATTATCGCTACTCTTGAAGCCACATTTCTCATAAGGCTTAGGTCATGAGTTATGAATAAGTAAGACAGGCCGAGTTTTTGTTGCAACCTCATCAGCACTTTCATTATCTTAGCTTGAATAGAGACATCCAAGGCTGAAGTGGGTTCGTCAAGCACTATGAAGGATGGGTTTGTAGCGATCGCTCTAGCGATTGCAACCGCTTGTCGCTCGCCTCCCCCTAAGTCTCGCGGCCTTCTCAGCATAAAATCTTTAGAGGGCAACTCCACAGCCTCAAGCAGCTCAGCTACTCTCTGATCTAGTTCGTCACGGCTTTTCACCATTTTATGCACTTGCAAGGGCAACCCGACTAGATCTTTAACCGTTTTGGTAGGATTGAGTGAAGAGGCAGGATCTTGGAATACTATTGCCAAATCCTTCTTTAGATGTTTAGGTCGCTTTTTAGTGTGCATTGATATATTTTGACCTTTGAACTGTATCTTGCCTGACGTAGGCGTGTAGATTCCCATGACCATGTAGCCCGTTGTGCTTTTGCCCGACCCTGACTCGCCCACGAGGCCGAAGGTTTCTCCAGGCTTTACTTTGAAGTTTATTGAGTCAACTGCTCTGACCACTCCGAAGGAAGTTTTGAAGTGTTTCGTTAAATTCTCGACTACTAACAGGTCCTCATTTTTATCCATGGCCTTTCATCTCTTATGGTAATGCCAACAAGCAACTTTGTGGCTTCCGTCAATACTTAGGAATTCGGGTTTCTCCTTTCTACAAATGTCAGAGGCGTGGCTACACCGCGGATTGAATCGACATCCAGTTGGAGGATTTATGTAGTCCGGAATTCTTCCCTCGATGCCTTCAGAGAAAACTGCTCCCGTCAGTTTCGGAACGCTCATTAGCAATCCCTGGGTATACGGATGTAGCGGATTTGAGAATAATTCTTCGGTTTCTGCAGTCTCAATCATGCTACCAGCGTACATGACGTAAACTGTGTCGACAGTGCCTCTAACCGTTCCCAGTGCGTGAGAGATTAGAATTACTGAGAGGTTCCTTTTTTCGACAAGATTTTTCATTAGACGCAAAACTTGGTCTTGTATTGTCACATCAAGGTTAGTTGTTGGCTCATCGGCAACCAAAAGATCTCTTGCAGTGGATAGCGACATGGCAATGCAGACTCTCTGTCTCATGCCACCGCTCAACTGAAAGGGATAACTGTCTAATACTCTTTCCGGATCAGGCAATGCAACCTCTTTGAGGACTTTGAGAGATTTCTCACGAAGTATTTGTTTTCCAGGTTTTCCACTATTAAAATCAATCGAATATTTGATTACGTCCCCAAGCAGCTCCCCTACTTTGAAAACAGGGTTAAGAGCAGCAGTTGGGTCTTGGAATATCATTGTTATGTGCTTTCTTCTCATTTCATTCAGTTTTTCCTTATCCATTTTTAGCACGTTGCTGCCCATGAAGTCTATTTCGCCTCCTCTTATCACAGAATTGGTGGCGAGAATCCTGAGAATTGCCCTCATGGTAGTGGTTTTGCCGCAACCGGATTCTCCGATGATTCCGACTTTTTCTCCTTTGCGTACTGTGAAGTTCACTCCATTCAGCACTTTTAGCTCGCCCAGATAAGTCTTGTAGTTAACGGATAGGTCTTTCACGTCTAGGACTGGTTCCATCTCGTTATCTTGCCTCCTCAACGTACATGTCCCGAATTCCGTCTCCTAAAAGATTGAAACCTAGAATTATAATGCAGATTGCCGTGGCCGGAAACATGCATATCCACCAGACCTCAGGCAGATGGGCCGAGCCTGCTGAAACCATTGTGCCAAGGTCAGGCGTCGGAGGCTGAGCCCCCAATCCCACAAAGCTTAGCGCCGCACCTAAAATTATAACCCAACCAACATCCAGTGTTACTTTAGTTAAGATTGGACCGAGACAATTAGGAAGGATTTCCCGGAATATTATACCAAAGGAACTTTCACCTATTACCTCAGACGCTTGAACAAAGTATTCATTTCTCAAAGCCGATGTAGTGTTATATGTCAACCTTGTATACCAAGGCCACCACATCAGCGAAACCGCCATCATAGCGTTAAACACACTTGGAGTCAACACGGAGGCTATAGCTAATGCCAATACGAGCGCAGGTACTGCGATGAATATGTCTGCTAATCTCATAATTATGGTGTCGACCCAAGTTCCCCTGTAGTACCCTGCAATCAACCCCAAAATTACTCCAGGTGGAATGACAAGCACCAATACTACTACTGCCATCATCATGGAGTATTGGAACCCAAAGACAGTCCTGCTTAATACGTCCCTACCTATCTCATCTGTGCCAAACAGGTAAGTTGCGCTTGGAGCTTGAAACTTATCTTTGTAGTTTGTGAGTAGACCAGCGTGGGTAGGATAAGGAACTACGTAAGGAGCTGTAACAGCCAGAAATATTGTGCCAAAAGCGATGCCCAAACCCGCTATAGATAAAGGGCTTTTGGAGAATCTATGCCACTTTCTCTTCAAATCATACCTGACTGAGATTTTCCTGAAGCTATCCTTTATTTGCATTATTCGCCCCTCTCCATTAGTCTGATTCGAGGATCTAAGTATGCGACGATAACGTCGACCACTATGTTTGCTACGGCGTAGATAAGTCCTATGACCAAGACCAGCGCGACTATACCGTTAAGGTCTTTGTTTAACATGAGGTAGACGCCAAATTTGGAGAAGCCTGGCCAGATAAAAACTATCTCCACAAGAAATGCGTTAGCCAGCAGCGCGGCGACATCCAACCCCATAACAGTCACTGCAGGAATCAAGGACGGTTTAAGTAAGTATTTGAACATTACGAGCCTTTGAGGTAAGCCTTGAGACGTTGCCATCGACATATAATCTTTGTCTTTGTTTTCAACCATCCCAGATCGTATTATCCTTGCATCTTGCATCATAGACGCCAGACCTAATGCCAAAGCCGGCAGTACCATGTGCCACAGAACATTTGCGAATGCATCAAACCTGCCGGCGATTAAGGAGTCTAATGTAACCATTCCAGTTACTACAGGGGGGGGATCAATCCCTTGAGAAAGCATTCCCGAGGTCGGGAATAGCTTGAAGTTCCAAGAGAACAAAAGCTGAAGTACTATGGCCATAACAAAGGCTGGAATCGATATTCCAACGTAAGAAGCCAGCCTCACTACGTTGTCAGGCCATTTATAGGAATACCAGCCAGCTATCACGCCAAGTATAAAGGCACCAGCTATTTGAAATACGGCAGCCAGAAGTATTAACTCAATGGATGCTGGAAGGTAGTCTAAGACAGCGGTTGTCATACTACCCCTAGTTACCAAGGAATAACCTAGATCTCCATGAAGAATGTCATTCACCCAAAAGAAATATTGCTCATACAGGGGTCTATCTAATCTTAATTGCACTCTCAGCTTTTCTACGACCTCTTGTGGGGCTCTGGGTCCAGCCGCCATTCGCGCGGGATCCCCAGGCAACACTCTAGCTAGAACGAAAACTAGTACTGACAGACCAATCAAAGTAAATATTACATATGCCGTTCTCTTCAATAGGTAGGTCGAAAGCCTCATCGGATGCCCCCTTCGGTATGAACACAGCGCTCTTAATTAAAAAAGTTTTCGAATTTAAAAGGTGTACAACACATTCATGTAAATGTGACGTTCTGCCCACCGTAGTGGTAGCAATCGATAGCCAGCACGCTACTATCGGAGTTGACGCCTTTTTTATCTAAAAAAAGAGGAATAAGTTATGGCGGATTAACTTCCCACGTTCTACAAACAACGTTATAGCCTTGTACCCCAATATTTTCAGCAGGATCTTCGAAACACGGGATGCTGACGTAGTCCTGAACACATTCGACGACTTTGTAATCGTAAATGAACATGGTTGGGCATAAGTCCATTATTGCTCTTTGAATGTCCTCGTACTTTGCAAGCCTTTCAGTTTCGTCTGACGTCGCTATGGCATCATCTATCATCGCGTCGATTGTATCATTTCGGAGCCACTCGTTCTGTGAAACTGTTCCCACAGATGCTGAATGGTACTTCCCCAAGAGCATTGCACCTGTGTCCAGATAGTAATCGCCGATAGCCATTGTCGCTATGTGTGGGGCTGTGTCAATGTTAGACATTTGTTCGATATACGCCATCCAAGGAACTTTAACTATAGTAACTTTCAGCCCAATTTTGGCGGCTTGCTCAGCAAAGTGCAATGCGTCCCCCTCTCTCTCCGGAACGTCAGTCATCACGAGGAAAATGATTTCGTAATTGTCTGGATTTTCAATTATGTCTGGGTAGTACTTGGACTCTTTAAGTTCCTCCTCAGCCTTGGTCAAGTTATAATAGTATATTTGGCAGTCAATAGCTCCAGGAAGGTCCATAGGTACGCATGATTTTGATGGGGTAAACCGCGAATACTGCTCCGTCATTATTAGGTTATAGTCATAACAGTAGGCAAGAGCCTTTCTAACATGAATATCGTCTGTTGGCTTTTTCGCGCAGTGGAACATATAGTAGTACTCGCTTGCATCTGCGTGACTTTTCTTGGTGATACCCGTCATTGCGTCCAACAGATCCAGAAATTCTTCAGATTGCCACTGGTCCGTCACTTCTAACTCCTTGTTATTCATCATAGTCTTCTGCGTTGCGGGACTGGCTGCCGTAGGCAAGAAATGTATCTCAGTAGGCGACTTGGGGTTGAAACCTTCAGCAAACCAGTAATCCGGATATATCACTACCTTAACATAAGCGTCTAGCTTAATTTCTTTGACCTTGTAGGGTCCGGAGCCTGCGTCATGTGTTGTTAACCACGACATACCGTAGTCTCCAAAATCGCCGTATGCTCCAGGCGCGACGAGGTGGTCCATAATTTCTTGCTTATCAACTATGTATAGTCTGATAAGTGAACTGGCAAAGGGCCCCATTAGCTTTTTGAGCGTAAACTTCACTGTGTAGGTATCAAGTGCTTCGGCCTTATCTACGTAAGGTTTGTACAAGAACGCATAACCCTGACCTATTGTTAAGAGTCTGTTCATGCTGAACGCGACGTCCCACGCTGTCAGTTCCCGACCACTGTGGAACTTTATTCCCGACCTTATACTGAAATTGTAAACTAAACCATCTGACGAAGCGGTCCAATTCGTAGCAACCCAAGGCACAATTGTTCCTTCTGGAGTTGGCCAAACAAGAGGATCATAAACATTAGTTTGGGCGGCCATACTTGCGAAATCCTGGCCAACTGCAGGGTCAAGGTAGATGGGCCATGCATTCCCAATCCTAACTAATCTCGCTATTGGGCCGGGAGTAGTCTCAGGGGGAAATGTTGTCACATAGTAGACTGCACCAGCGATTGCGACTACAAGAATGATGACGATTATGATAGCGGCTTGCATCTTTGTTACAGCTGATTTAGACAAGGAAAACTTCATTTTCCATCTTTCCTCCGTAAATAAACTGGTTTCCATTTACTTACACCCATTATATAAGGTTTTTCTTAAGATCAATCAAGGCGGCGTTGGTCCATATCCGAGTAGTTTACTATAAGTTAGACCCCAAAAGCTTAAATCCTGTTTTTCTTTACCATAACGGGGGTTTCAATATGCGAATAAAAGTAATTGTACCAGTTTCAACAGACCTGTGGAATAAAATGATAAAAGAAGCATATGAGAAATACAAGGATCCTGATACAGAAATAGACATAGTCAACATAGAAAAAGGGCCTGAATCTATAGAGTCGATATACGATGAAGCGTGGGCGGCCCTACCAACATTACTGGAGGCTGAAAAGGCAGAGAAAGAGGGATATGACGCTGTCATAGACTATTGTTTCGGCGATCCTGCCCTTGAAGCAATTAAAGAGGCGTTAAGTATTCCGGTAGTTGGCATAAACGAACCAAGCGTTCATTTGGCATCCATCTTGGGAAGAAAGTTCTCTGTTATTGGAG
>JREQ01003038.1_pt1 | contig 16670 bp, 16 predicted proteins | sample 210151 | NCBI WGS metagenome assembly JREQ01 (sample SAMN03019617, study PRJNA260268) | marine sediment metagenome | biome: Marine; feature: Sediment; material: Clay; isolation source: clay from marine sediments 31 meters below sea floor depth collected from... | place: New Zealand: Canterbury... | reverse complement strand
CAGATCAATAAGGTTAGATTCCAACGCATCGACATCGCTAAAGGATTTGCTTTCTGTCACGGCTAGCTCTGCCTCTTCCATGTTGCGGCCACGCTCCTCGGCAATGGTCCTCATCCATTTAGCCGAAAATTCGACTATCTTCTTCATTTGGGCTTCCGGTATTTCCTCTCCTCCGGCAGCTACAGGATGGGCAGCACCAATAGTGGTGCCCGATGTCATAGCGGCTATATGAGCAGATAAAGTAATGAAAGTTCCCGCTGAAGCAGCCCAGGCACCTTTAGGGGAAACGTAAACTACTACAGGCACATCGGCATTCATAATTCTCTGGACTATTTTCTCCGTCGCGGTGAGAAGCCCTCCTGGCGTATTTAATTCAATAATGCAAACAGTAGCATGCTCATCTTCAGCCTGGCTAATACCTCGATCAATGTAATCAGCCACCACTGGCACAATGGTGCCTTCCACATGAAGGATTTCAATCGTTGGACTGGAAGCGCTAATTATGCTGCCTCCCAAAGCCCCAACTATTGTGATTATAAACAAGGCAAGAAGGAAAATCCTGAGCAAAGTTCTATTCATCTAGCTTTTTAAACCTCAAGTTAATTATAAACTAAGCACCAAAAAGCAACAAATTTTAGGGTATTTATTTTGTCACCCTGAGCGGTATGAGATTCTTCGCTACGCTCAGAATGACAGGTAGGTATGGTTAAACAACCTCGAATTTATCATTGAAGGCCGACATAGCTTAGTGTAGAATAGAGCGACTCAATAAGTCAAAAAAATGGAAAGCAAAAAATGTAAAGGAATGCGGGACTTGCTTCCTGAGGATATGGTGCGCTTTCGGCATATCGAAGATGCGTTTCGAAATTGCTGTGGTAAGTATGGGTATCAAGAGGTAAGAACACCGACCTTAGAATACCTCCATCTATTCACGGCTGCGGGAACGCTTACTCCAAGTATGTTAGGCAAGGTATATTCCTTTCTTGATTGGAATGGCTGGAGCGGTGAGAGAGTGGTCTTGCGACCAGACGGCACTATTCCCGTAGCCCGGCTTTATATTAACAATCTAAGTGAACACGAGATAGCTAAACTTTTCTATGTGACTAATATCTTTGCCTTTGAAGAAACAGGCCGGGAGAACAGGGAGAGGTGGCAGTGTGGCGCTGAGTTTTTAGGCGGTACTAAATTGGCAGCGGATGCCGAGATAATTTCGTTGGTTAAAGAGGTTGTACATAAACTTGGCTTAGCTAACATTAGATTACAATTATCTCATGCTGGCTTGGTGAAGGCAGTGATTAAGGAACTTAAGCTTGGCCCGGGCGAAGAGGCTAAAGTGACAAGCCGTGTTTTAGATGGAGATTGGCAAGCATTAATGGAGGCAAAATCAACTAGCCCTGAACTGGATAAACTTCTACCTTTGCTTCTAAGCCTAAAGGGAAAGTCAAGTGGTTTCCTGCAGAATACAAAAGTTTTGTGCCAGCAAGCTTCATCGGATTTCAAGTCTAGTATGGAGGATTTCATAAACATCACCACATTGCTAGACAGCCTGAACTGTAATTATGAAATTGATATCACGGCAATACGCGGTTTCGAGTACTACACCGGAATTTGCTTCCAGTTATTAGCTGATAAGGAGAAAATAGGTGGGGGAGGAAGGTATGATGACCTTATTCCCTTTATGAGCGGGAAAAACATTCCTGCTTGCGGCTTTGCCCTTTATATTGACCCGATAATGAAATTGCTTCCATTAGTAGGAAGTAAAGAGGGCACCGAATCTAGAATTTTAATTAAGGGTGAGGAGTCAACCCCGGAGATAGTGAGAACATGCTTCACTCTAGCTCAATTGCTTCGTGAGGCGAAATGCACGGTGGGAATCGACTTCACTGAACGAGAGCCATCTAACTATCGCTGGGTTATCTCAGTTACTAAGAAGCCGTCTCCGTTTGTGCTCATAGATCGTCAGCAGAAGCAGCGGAGAGATGTAGCCTCCGTGGCGGAGATTCTTAATATATTAGGCAGGTAAAATCATCTGTGGAATACCAACCATGCCATATCAAACTCGCCTTGCCTAAAGGTAGGTTCTTACTGACTACAGATAACTTGCTTAAAGGGGCAGGGGTGGGCATTAAAGGCTACAGCAATAAGACGAGGCGATATCGCCTTCAATCGAGAAGGTTCTCTTGGCTTTCGGCCAAGGTATTTCAGGAGAAAGATATTCCCATGCAAGTAGCCATAGGCAATTATGACCTGGGAATATGTGGCTTGGATTGGGTTGAGGAACTTTTGGTGAGGTATCCAGCGAGCGCCTTAGTAAAAATATCAAGTCTAAATTACGGTGAAGGTGGTGTATATGCGGTGGCCAGCTACCAAGCAGGGATATCCAATCTTGACGGATTGTTAGCCAAGCGGGATAACTGGCGCATAGTAAGCGAGTACCCTAATTTAGCTCAAGTTTTTGCCTTAAATCTCAGGATGAAGGCCTTTAAGATTTTCCCGGTATGGGGAGCTGCTGAAGTTTATCCCCCAGATAGTGCTGATCTGGCAATACTGTGGGCAAGGAGTGAAAATGAGATAAAGGAGCAAAGTTTGGTTCCCTTAATGAAGTTACTCCCGGTCACAGCCTTTCTAATCGCTAACCGAGAAAGCTTAGAGAATAAAGATCTGAGCCAGATATTGAGTTGTTTTAGTTCTAAGCTTGTTGCCAAGCCGCGACTAAATCCTGCTGTTAGCTACGAGCGGGGGCGAAGCAATGCCATTACTTTTCCTCCCTCAGGGAAAGCGAAGGAAATCAAGCTAGCTTTGCCTGACGGACATCAGCAACCACCTACGGCGCAGTTTTTGAAACGGGTTGGGCTTAATATTCAGGGGTATACAGAGGAAGTATTGAACCGTCGCCCCTCTTCCGATTTAGATTGGCTTGGCATTAAGGTAATCAGACCTCAGGATATGCCTCTTCAAGTGGCTAATGGCAATTTCGATTTAGCCATAACCGGTAAGGATTGGTTGCTGGAGCACCTCTATCGTTTCCCCTCAAGCCCAGTGAAGGAGTTGCTTGATCTGGGCTTTGGTATGGTTAAAATTGTGGCTGCAGTGAGTCAAGATATGCCTATAACCGACGTTGATGACTTAAGATCGCTTATTCAAAGTGGTAAACTTACTCTATTAAGAGTAGCTTCAGAGTACGTAAATATCGCTGATAAGTATCTTCGAGATAACTATATCAACCCATACAAGGTAATCCCAACTTGGGGGGCAAGCGAGGTTTTCCTGCCCGAGGATGCCGATTTGCTCATTGACAATACCCAAACTGGGAAAACACTGGCGCAACATGACTTAAAAGTTATCGATGTGCTTTTCAAATCCACTGCCTGTCTAATCGGAAACAAAGGCAGCCTTGACTTCCCTGGTAAAAAGGAGAGGATTGAATTTCTTATTCAAACATTATGCAGAGGGCTCTCATGATTAACTCTCCTCTCCCTTGACGGGAGAGAATTAAGGTGAGGGTGAAAAGATTATCATGATAAGAGTCAAAGGATTTAATAAGGCAAGACAATTGCTGACCAGAAAAACTTTTCTGGAATCTTTCATTGTCTTGCCGCAGGTGGCAACACAAATAAAGCACGTCTTTGGAGAAGAGCTTTCCCCCAAAGAAGTGGTGGAACGTATCATTGGCGACGTTCGTGATAAAGGTGATGAAGCTCTTTTCCATTACGCTAAAAAGTTAGATGCTGTCGAACTTGATTCCTTAGAGGTAGGCAAGCAAGAAATTTCAGCAGCTTACGATATGGTAGGCAAGGAACTTGTCTCAGCACTCGAATTAGCAGCTAAGAGAATACGAGATTTCCATCTTGCTTGTGCCTGTAAGAGTGGCACTATATTTGTTAATCAATATTTAGCCAGGCAAGTCCAGCCGCTAGATAGAGTAGGTCTATATATCCCAGGTGGTACTGCTACCTATCCATCTACGGTGCTAATGACAGCCATGCCAGCTAAGATAGCTGGGGTCAGGGAGATTATCGTGGCTTCGCCACCTGGTAAAAATGGCAGCATCCCAGCACCTACTCTAGTAGCTGCTGATATTGCAAAGGCCGATCGTATTTTCAAAGTTGGCGGGGCTCAAGCTATCGCTGCCTTAGCTTTCGGGACTGAGTCAATACCCAAAGTGGACAAAATCTGTGGCCCTGGCAATATCTTTGTGATCTTGGCTAAGAAGATGGTCTATGGCAACGTAGCTATCGATGGACTTCAAGGACCAAGCGAGATAGTGATTGTGGCTGATGGGACAGCTAACCCTTTACTTTGCGCCACTGACCTTCTAGCTCAAGCTGAGCATGACCCTTTAGCGCAGACGATTTTGATTACTACTTCGTCTGGTCTGGTTAATCAAGTTGATAGAGAAGTGGTAGCGCAATTGGGGAAGCTGAAACGCTGCTCTATCGCTACCCAGGCTATTGATAGAGGAATGATTATATTGGTCAATAACTTTGATGAGGCTATCGAACTGGTCAACCTTTATGCTCCGGAGCATCTTTCTCTCATGGTATCTGATGCCTCCTCCATAATGCCCAAGATTCATAATGCGGGCTGTATTTTTATTGGAGAAGATTCACCAGTGGTTTTAGGGGATTATGTTGCGGGTCCATCACATGTATTGCCTACCCAAGGCAGTGCTCGCTTTAGCTCCCCTTTAGGGGTTGAGGATTTTTTAAAAATTACCAATATTGTCGCCTTAGACAAGGCGGCTATGCGAAAACTAAGCCATGCAGCGATGATAATAGCTAAAGCTGAAGGGCTGGATGCTCACGCTCAAGCGATAGAAAAAAGGATAAGAGCCAAATAAAAGATTAAAATGCAAAAGGCAAAAATACAAAGCAAAAATAAAAAATTTACATTTTGAGTTGTCATTTTGATTTTTTCATTTTTAACATTTGGTTTTAGTTGAGATGGATATGAAAGAACTAATCAGGCCTGAATTGATAACTATGAAAAGCTACACCCCTATTGAGCCAATGGATATTTTGAGCCAGCGGGCTGAATTATCTGTAGAAGGGATAATTAAACTCGATGGCAATGAGAACCTTTACGGTTGCTCCCCCAAAGTCTATCAAGCCTTAGCTAACTACCTTTACTATCATATCTACCCCGACCCGGAACAAAGAAGGCTTAGACAAGCCTTAGAGGAATATACTGGCTTAAATCGTGAGCACATTGTTTGCGGCAGCGGCAGTGATGAAATAATTGATCTTATTCTGAGGCTTTTCCTTAAACCTGGAGATAAGGTTATCAATTGTCCACCAACATTTGGTATGTATCCCTTTAGTACTGAGGTGTGTGGTGGGAAAGTGGTTGATGTACCTAGATGTGAAGATTTTGCTATCGATTTAGCTGGCATTAAGAACGTATTGGATAAAAAGACTAAGGTCATCTCTGTTGCTTCACCTAATAATCCTACGGGCAACATTATTACTGGGCAGGAGATAATGGAACTTGTCAACACTGGGAAAATTGTGATGGTGGATGAAGCTTACTTTGAGTTTAGCAATGTCACTATGGCTAATTTAGTGCCCAACTATTCCAACTTGATAGTGCTGCGTACATTCAGCAAATGGGCTGGGCTAGCCGGTTTAAGAATAGGCTATGGCATCTTCCCTACTGAAATCGCCAGCTACCTTATGAAGATTAAGCAACCATATAATGTTAATGTCGCAGCACAGGCAGCCGCCTTAGCTTCTCTGGCGGATATAGATTATCTTCGTGCCAATGTAGCAAAAATAGTTGCTGAACGGGAACGGCTTTTTAATAAATTAAAAGAGTTAGAATGGCTAAGACCCTATCCTTCCAGTGCTAATTTTATCCTCTGCTCCTTACACTGTCATTCTGAGGGGTTAGCCGAAGCCCTGAGCAAAGCGAAGGGACAGCGACTGAGGAATCTCGCTCAGGATAAGCTCCGTGAAGAATCTCCGGCTAAAGAGATTTGGCGTCGGCTGCAAAAAAGAGGCATCTTTGTCCGCTATTTTGATAGCCCACGATTAAGAAATTATCTGCGGATAAGCGTGGGTAAGCCTGAGGACACTGATGCCTTAATTGGGGCATTAAAGGAAATAAAATCAAAAGGAGTTTAAAAAATGGCTGAAAGGAAAGCGGTAGTAACTCGTGAAACTGCGGAAACAAATGTCAGGGTGGAGCTGAATGTTGATGGCAGCGGGCAATTCAAGATAACTACAGGTATAAGGATATTTGACCATCTTCTCACTCAACTAGCTCAGCATGGAGTATTTGACATAAAACTCTCAGCCTCCGGTGCTGACCAGCACCATGTAGTTGAGGATGTAGCTATCTCTCTGGGTAAAGCCTTTAATCAAGCACTGGGAGAAAAGCGAGGCATTACCCGAATGGCACATGCTATCGTGCCTATGGATGAAACACTGGCAGTGGTAGCAGTGGATGTAGGGGGGAGAACTTACAATGTGACAGAAGTATCCTTCAGCGAGGCTAACATAGATGAGCTGAATGCTGATTTAGTCCGCCATTTCTTAGTTTCCTTTGCTTCCGAGGCTAGAATTAACCTTCATGCCAAAGTGCTCACTGGCGTCAACGACCATCACAAGGCTGAAGCATTATTTAAAGCTCTAGCCCGAGCCCTGGATTCAGCCACCCGCATTGATGAGCGAATCTTAGGCAGAATCCCCAGCACGAAAGAGGTCATTGAGAGCTAAATACCTCTCCTACCATCCCAAGGAATTGATACACTTCTTTCGGTGAGTACAGGAAATACTGGGCTGGAGGCTTAGTAGTCTCTTCGCCTACGAAAATGGAAATTCCGTCATTCATATCTACCGTGCGAAAACCATCATAATCGGTTACATCATCGCCAAGGAATAGCATCAATGGTTTATCCTCACCAGTAAGTTTTTGAGCGATGAACTCTACTGCTTTACCTTTATCCCAATCTGCTGCCGGCCTTATATCGTATGCCTTTTTGCTTGGAGTGATTCTTATCTGACCTGAAGCAAGAGAAGGTTTAACGATTTCAGTGAAAATCTTGTTCAATTCATCTAGCTGTGATTCATCTACCAGTCGATAGTGCAGGCTTAATGTTAGCTCTTTATTATCTATTCTAGCTCCTTTAATGCCCGCTATAGCTTTACTAATATCTTGACATAAAGAACGTAGCAAAGGGATTGCCTGCTTAGCGGCCGGATTAACAAAACTAATACTTGGTCCTTCTATCTCCAAACCATGGTTCGCAGCATAGACAATGTCCTTGATACCTACTCTTTGTTGCAGATCCCCTATGGTTCTGCCACTTATAATTCCTAAAGTCAGGCGGGGATTGTTAGCTAGACCTTGCAGGCACTCTTTCATCTCTGGTGATAAGTGGGCTAATTCAGGCCTTGCTACGATGGGGGTTAAGGTACCATCATAATCAATCAGCAGTAATATGTGCGTTGCTTCTCTGATCCTGACAGCAACAACGTTCCAGTAAGAGAGGAGATGTTTCATGCCATGTTTGTAGCTACGATAATTTTGCTAATTCCGAGAAAATATCGGCAGCCCATTTATAGATATTGCTCTTCTTAACTATGCTTCTTTTCCTTCTCATCCGTTTGCGCCTTTCTGATTTAGGCATATCCAGAGCTTCCTTAATTGATGCAGCAAATTGGTCAATGGCAAGAGGATTTATTAATAAAGCATCGTCAAGCTCTCTGGCAGCTCCAGTGGATGAGCTTAATATTAAAATGCCATCGTTATCACTCTGGCTGGCAACGAATTCCTTGGCCACCAGATTCATCCCATCATGTAGCGAACTCACTATGCATAAGGCTGCCATGCATCTTAGAGCTGCCAATGTATTGGGAGGCGAAGGTCCAGGTAGAGTGATTATGGGCTTCCAAGCCCCCAAAGCATGTTTCTGGTTTATCTTGGTCACCAGTGCATCTACATCCTCACGTAGTTTTCTATAGCTTGAGATTTGGGTACGGCTGGGCACCTGCGCTTCTATAAAGAGCGTTTTCCCCTTATACTCTGGCCAGTTGTCTAGAAAACGCTCTATAGCCATCAGCCTTTGAGGAATTCCTTTAGTATAATCCAGCCTGTCTATACTAATGGCTATAGATTTACCTTCTAATGCTAGGTTATGCTTCAACCGTTTTATTTCTCGTTTAACTTTACCTTTCTGGGCATCTTGGGAGAGTTGCTCAAAATCTATACTTATAGGGAAGTGACGTACCAGCGTTTGTTTTTCATTCAAGATCACCTCTGCTTTTTCATAGTTAACCCTGGCTTTGGTGACTCTGTTTACTGTGGTAAGAAAGTTACGGCAGTGGCGTACCGTATGAAAGCCTAAAAGGTCATTCCCTAAAAGGCCATCCAATATTTCCTCCTGCCAGGGGCAGGTACTAAAAACTTGTTGTCTAGGCCAGGGGATATGCCAAAACTGTGCTACTGTAGTCTCCGGCCTAGCTTCTTTTATCAATTTCGGTAGCAGAGCAAAATGATAATCCTGGATGAAAACCAACGCCTTTCTGTTTCCTATCTCCTCCAGTACACTTTGGGCAAAAATACCATTTACCCTCTTATAAGTGTTCCATTGTGATTCATCAAACATAGGCTGAACATAAGTAGAATGGCACAGAGGCCAAAGTGCCTGATTTGAGAAGCCATAATAGTAGCCATTTATCTCCTTCTTGGTCAGCCACACTCGCTTCAGAGTATAAAGTGGCTCTTCAGGGGGGACCATTACCTTGTTATTTAAGTCTACTGTCTTCCTATCAGCCTTACTACTCCCACACGCAATCCAAAGGCCGCCTGTAGCACACATTACGGAATCTAATGCTGTGGTTACACCTCCAACTGCAGTTTCACATTTAATCTTACCACCGGCGTAATTATGAATATATGGCTCACGATTAGAGACGATTATAAGGTGATAGTCAGAGAATTTCTCCTTTATAAGATTGCATAAACTTTCCTTGCTCCATATCGGCTTCATTGACTTTAATTATATTTTACTATAATTGAGCTACTCAGCCAAACTAGCTATTGGATATGTTATAATTGCTAGGTGACCGGTAGGGCGCTGAGTAACAATAGAGGATAACCAAATGAAATTGAAGAAGATTGGTGTCTTAACCAGTGGTGGTGATGCTCCTGGGATGAATGCTTGCATCAGAGCGGTTGTCCGTTGCGGGGTTAAACATAAACTAGAGGTAGTAGGGATTCGGCGAGGCTATGCCGGCTTGTTGGAAGGCGACTCGGTGAGATTGGATGCTAGGGCGGTGGCTAATATCATCCAGCGTGGTGGCACTATCCTTGAGACTGCTCGCTGTGAAGAGATGAAAACAGTGGAAGGCTTAAAGAAGGCAGTTGCAATTTTACAACAGGAAGGCATTGAGGGCTTAATAACCATAGGTGGGGGTGGCACCTTTCGTGGTGCAGCAGCCTTAGCTGAGGTGGGAGGAATAAAAGTAATCGGCATTCCGGGCACCATAGATAACGATGTCTATGGCACTGACTATGCTATTGGTTTCGATACGGCGATAAATACAGCTCTAAGCGCCATAGATAAGATCAGGGATACTGCTGGGTCCCTGCAGCGTCCCTTTTTTATTGAGGTTATGGGAAGAGATAGAGGTTTCATCGCCTTAGATGTAGGAATCGCTGGTGGAGCTGAGAGCATTCTGATGCCTGAAGCAGAAACAAAGATCGAGGAGCTTTGTCTTGATATGAGGCGCAACTTTAGGAGGGGTAAAAAATCCTATATTGTAATAGTTGCTGAGGGGGATGAGGCGGGGGGAGTATTTCCTATTGCTCAGCAAGTATGGGAGAGATTGCGGTTGGATTACCGAGTTTGTGTCTTGGGGCATATACAAAGGGGCGGTTCACCCACAGCTAGAGATAGGATTTTGGCTAGCAAGTTAGGAGCAGCGGCCGTTGACGCTTTAGCAGGTGGCAAGACGGGCTATATGGTTGGAGAATTAAAAGGAAAGATAAGTTTTACGCCATTAAGAGAAACCTGGGAGAAAAGAAAGAAATTAGATAGTAATTTACTGCAACTAACGAAAATACTGGCTTAGGGTATGAGAAGGCTATCTATAGGCAAGATAAGGGCTTTGCAGCACTTAGCTAATGGGAGGGGCATCATGGCGATGTGTGCCTTTGACCATAGGGGTTCACTGATGAAGATGCTTGATGAAAAGCATCCTGAGAGCGTTGGTTATCAGGCAATGGTGGATTTTAAGTTAGATCTATGCCGAGCCTTAGCCCCTCATGCTAGTGCTATCCTCCTGGATCCCGTTTATGGAGCTGGTCAGGCAATTGCTGCCGGTGTTCTCCCTAGAGACACTGGATTGCTGGTAAGTTTAGAAGCGACTGGCTATTCAGGCGAAGCGGAGGCAAGAGTCACTGATTTATTACCTGATTGGAACGTTAAAAAGATAAAGAAAATGGGAGCCACAGGGGCGAAGCTTTTACTCTATTATCGCCCTGACATTGATGTTGCTAGAAAACAATTGGATACTGTGCGGGAGTTAGCTGGTGATTGTCTGGCAGAGGATATGCCCTTCGTGGTTGAGCCCGTGAGCTATAAAGTAGGGGAAGCAGAGGCCAATCCTCAAAACTTCGCTAGGGTAAAGCCGCGGTTAGTTATTGAAACAGCCAAGCAAATCACAGCCCTCCCTATTGATGTGCTTAAGTCTGAATTTCCATCTGACCTTGAATATGAAAAGGATAAAGGCCGGTTGTTAGATTTTTGTCATCAACTTGATGAGTCAAGCCAAGTTCCCTGGGTTATCCTGAGTGCCGGCGTGAATTTCGAGCTTTTTTCCCAGGAGGTTGAGATAGCTTGCCAGGCGGGAGCTTCAGGCTTTCTAGCCGGACGTGCCTTATGGCAAGAAGCTGCTCAAATTAGCTCCCGAAAGAAAAGAATGGCATTTTTAAAAAACACTGTAGTTAGGAGGTTGCAAAGCTTAACTGAATTGGCCAATGCTTCTGGGGTTTCCTGGTATACAAAGCTTGAAGCCAGTAAAGTAAATGAAAACTGGTATCGAGCTTATTGAATAAGCTGTGGTAAACACCACAGCGATATTGTTATCGAACTTTGATGTTTTTATTCCCCCGTCACCATGACTTAACATACCTAGCTATGATGCCTATTGTCTCAAATATCTCTGGGGAGGGAAGAGAATAAGCAGTCCTTATCCGGACATATTCGTGCTCGGGTTCAGGGAAAATCCAGATGCCTCCCCCCGGATCTTTAAGCTTAGAGTGCAATAATTTATTTTCTAGCCCATAGTCAAAATTGAGGCTCTTTGCTAGGGATTCATCTCCTTTCCATTCGATACCTACTACTTTGCCCCAAAGGAGTGCGCTTTTCCTTCTAACCAACCTCGTCTTTTTCAACTTTCGTTTTTCCGTCATATTCGGGTTTCTCACCAAATAATTAATGAAATAGTGGGTTCCATATTGGCTTGTTACGCCAATAACATTTATGAAATCTATATTTCTATCCTTTAGCTCAATAATTCCCATAGACTTCTCTCCCGAAGAGCGTCTCTGACCTATTTTCTCGCGGTTATCTGCGATTTGCGCCAGGTATGCCCTTACTCCCATTTTTTGAAGGTGCTGGCAAAGCTCCTCTTTCCTCTGGGGACCAACCTTCCTTCGTTTACGGAGAGCCAAAGGCAAACCAATCATCACCAAAATGGCAATTATGACACTGATTACGTTGCTCCATTCCATCTGTATACTCTTTATAGCTGAGAAGTATTACTTCCTCTATTGAGAGATTTTGCATAATGCCGAGGCTAGGTTTCTTCTAACTCAAGGATGTAATTTTCAATAACAGTAGGCTTTAGAGTAATGCGAACTTTAGCTAGACACATTTTCCAGTAAACAACTGATAGATTCTGTTATACCGTTGTGTGGTAGCCTCAATTACCTCCAATGGCAACATAGGTGCCGGTGGCTCCTTGTTCCATCCTGAGGCTAAAAGCCAATCACGAACTGGTTGTTTGTCAAAGCTAGGCTGTGAATGGCCAACCTCGTATTGACTAGCATTCCAAAAGCGACTCGAGTCCGGCGTTAATAGCTCGTCAATAAGCGTTAGTTCAGCATTGACAAAGCCGAACTCAAACTTAGTGTCGGCAATTATGATGCCCTTGTTTTTAGCGTAGTCTCGTGCGTAGCAGTAAATGAGCAAGCTTTTCTCCTCCAGTTCCTTAATCAAATTGAGCTTGCCTCGCCCCGCCTGCAATGATATTTCCTCAAGGTTCCTTATATCTTGATTAGTTAAAGGACGGTCATGCTCTGCCTCTCCTTTGGTAGTAGGAGTAAAGATAGGGTGAGACAATTCTTGACTTTCCTTCATCCCATGTGGTAAGCGAATATCGCCAGCGGTGCCACTTTTCTTATACTCTGCCCAAGCTGAGCCAGATAAGTAACCTCGAACAACACATTCTACAGGAATACGCTCAGCTTTAGCCACAAGCATGGAGCGGCCAATAAGGCTTGTTCCGAGCGTAAGCGAGGAATCTTTCTTCTTTTGAGATTGCTTCGGGCTTTCAGACCTCGCAATGACATCCTGAAACGCATTCAAATTATCAATTACCTTGATGAGATGATTGGGCACAATATGGGCTGTTTTCTCAAACCAGAAAGCAGAGAGATGATTAAGAACGTTCCCTTTGTTGGGGACGCCACAAGGCAGGACAAAATCAAAAGCAGAGATGCGGTCAGTAGCCACTATAAGAAGTTTGTCATCTAAGTCATAGACATCTCTTACCTTGCCGCGGCGGAATAAGGGAAGAGGTAAGTCAGTTTGCAATAAAACAGACATTTCCAACTGTGCTAAAGCGCCTCTGGGGCTAACCTTTCCACTTCGGGTTGCTCGACCTCTTTTAGCTCGGTTAGCCCCAATCGTTCAAAGATATTAGCTACATACTTCAGGTAATAATTATAGTCGAATAGGGATTCTAGCTCAGATTTAGATAAGTAAGCTGTTATTTCTGTATCTGCCTCAAGCAGGGATAAAAAGCTCCTCTTTTCTTGCCAGGCTTTCATAGCATTGCCTTGCACTATCTTATAGGCCTTTTCTCGACTTACACCTTTATCTATTAGTGCTAGGAGCACTCTTTGAGAGAAGATTAACCCCTGAGTAAGCTCAAGGTTACGCCTCATGTTCTTGGGATAAACCTCAAGCCCTTTCATTATTGAGCTAAACAGAGACAATACATAATCCATCACTATGCAAGAGTCGGGCAGAATAATACGCTCTGAGGAAGAATGGCTGATATCTCGCTCATGCCATAAGGCAATGTTTTCCATAGAGGTTAAAGCATGCCCCCTTATCAATCTAGCAAGTCCGCAGATGCGCTCACAAAGCTCAGGATTTCTTTTATGGGGCATCGCTGAGGAGCCTGTCTGTCCGGCTTGGAAGGGTTCCTCAACCTCAAGGATTTCAGTTCTCTGAAGACTCCTGACCTCGGTGGCAAATTTTTCCAGGGAGCTAGCAATTATGGCCAGAGTAGTTATAAATTGGGCATGGCGGTCACGCTGGATTATCTGGCTTGATATTGGGGCTGGAGCAAGACCTAATTTGGCACAAGCTCTTTCTTCGACTTGGGGAGGTACAGTGGCATAGGTGCCTACTGCTCCAGATATCTTCCCTACAGAGATAGCCTTCTTAGCTTCAGCTAGCCTTGAGTAGCTACGCTTCGTCTCTTCAGCCCACAGGGCTAGCTTTAAACCGAAGGTGATTGGCTCAGCATGAACGCCATGAGTTCGCCCCATCATAATAGTATATTTGTGCTCTACGGCTTTGTTTTCTAATACAGCGATAAGCTCAGTGATGTCTTGTTCCAGGATATCAATTGCCTCTCTTAACTGGAGACTCAGAGCGGTATCCATAATATCCGAAGAGGTAAGCCCAAGATGGACGAAGCGCGACTCTTCACCAAGGCTTTCAGCCACTGAATTAAGAAAGGCGGTCATATCATGATGAGTCACTTTGAGTGATTCAGCGATACGATCCAGGTTATAGTTAGCTTTCTTTATCTTAGGTATGGCTTCTTTGGGGATCTTGCCCAGCTCCGCCCAAGCTTCACAAACAGCTATTTCCACCTTAAGCCATTGGTCAAATTTACTTTCATCTGACCATATTTTCTTCATTTTGGGTCTGGAATAACGTTCAATCATATTATTTCTCCGCTTGCTCCTTTTTATATCTTTGATAGGCTTCCTTTACTTCTTTGTGCTGTATACCTAAAATCTGAGCGGCAAGCAAAGCAGCGTTTTTTGCTCCACTTGTCCCAATGCCCACACAGGCTACAGGAACTCCAGCAGGCATCTGAGCTATAGAGAGCAAAGCATCTACCCCCTTCAATTCACTGGTAGGTAAGGGAACACCGATTATGGGCACCGTTGTCCAGCTAGCCAGAATACCAGGGAGATGAGCAGCCGCACCGGCAGCAGCAATGATAACCTCAAAACCTTGCTCCTCCGCTTTCAGACCATATTCCCTTAGTTTCTCTGGGTTTCTATGAGCTGAGATGATGGAAACCTCATAATCAATGCCTAACCGCTCCAGCATGTCTATTGCTGGTTTGACTATGTCCCTGTCCGTCTTGCTGCCCATGACGATGCCTACTTTTGCCATTTAAATTATCTCCCTGAGAGCAATATCTTTGCGATAATGACAGCCCTCAAAATAAATATTAGCTAAGTTGCGATAAACTTTCTTCCGAGCTTCAGCCATATTTTCACCAGTGCCTACTGCAGTGAGCACCCGCCCACCGTTGGTATACACTGTCCTATCAGCGCCCAATTTAGTTCCAGCATGAAAAATCAACAAATCTTTATCCACCTTGTCCAAACCTTTTATCGGGAAGCCTGTTTTATACTTTCCAGGATAGCCAGCGGAAGCCATAACCACTCCCACACAGGCATCACGGCTCCATTCTATTTCTACCTGGTCGAGATTACCTTGAATCACAGCCAAGAGTATATCCACCAGGTCACTTCGGAGAAGAGGTAAAACAGCTTGAGTTTCTGGGTCACCAAAGCGAGCATTAAATTCTAACACAGATAATTCCTCTTTGTTGGTGACCATTAACCCGGCGTAGATTACCCCTTTGTAGATTGCTCCCTCGCTAGCCATCGCTTTTACTGCTGGCAATAAAATAGTATTAGTAGCCTTCTCTATTAGTTCAGCGGGGAAAAATCCCGGCGGGCTATAGCTTCCCATACCACCAGTATTAGGTCCTTGATCATTGTCCCAGATTTTCTTGTAGTCACAGGCAGGAACCATGGGTGAAATCGTTTTACCATCAGTGAAAGCTATCAGGCTTACCTCTTTGCCAGTGATATATTCGTCAATTATCACTTTATCTCCTGCAGAACCAAAGATTTTTGCCTCCATAATGTCGCTAAGCGCTTTGTTAGCTTCAGGCAAGGAGTTAGCTATAATCGTCCCCTTGCCGGCAGCTAGCCCGTCTGCCTTGATGACAATGGGTGGTTGTTGTCGCTTAAGATATTCGCGAGCCTCGGGATAAGAGGAGAAGACCTCTCCTTTGGGACAGGGAATGCCGTATTTCTCCATCAAATTTCTAGCGAAAACTTTGCTTGACTCTAGTTGGGCGGCTGCTTTGGTGGGGCCAAAAACAGAGATATTCAGGCTATCAAAATAATCTACTATACCCAAAGCCAATGGGATTTCGGGACCAATGACAGCAAGGTCAATGCTTTTATCTTTGGCTACTTTGCCTAGGGCTTCTATATCTGTGGGGCGAACATTTAAATTTTCCGCTATAAGTGCTGTACCAGCATTTCCCGGGGCGACAAAAACCCTCTCAGCTTTGGGGCTTTGGGCTAGCTTCCACACTAAGGTATGCTCCCTTGCCCCTCCGCCAATGACCATTACCTTCAACGGTTATTATCTCCTTTTTATGCTTGCCTCTATCCCCTTTCACCCCTTTTAGTTTCGGTCTGCATGCCAGCACATTCTACAAAATCTCTTTCTTAAATTTCTCAGCCTGAACAGGGTCAAGATTTTGAATTAGTTTAACCAACTCGGCAACATGTTCTTTCTCATCTTCAATGATGTGTTCCAATGTAGTCACAGCCTCTTCACTTTCCAAGCCCTCTATGTGCTCTTGATATTGGTTTATAGCTTGCAGTTCGCCTACCAAATCCTCGCGGAGCATCTCCAAATCGTCCTCTATAGCCAGTTGTTCATCATCTATCTCTTCAAAGGGGCAATTCATCTTTTTCTCCTCCTTTAATATTTATTCCCATTCTATGGTTGCCGGCGGCTTGCTGGTAACATCATAAACTACTCTATTGATATCGGGGACTTCATTAACTATGCGGTCTGATATTCTAGCCAGGAGGTCATAAGGCAACCTCGCCCAATCAGCAGTCATGGCATCCTCACTATTTATTGCCCTAACTGCTATTAGATAGCCGTAGGTTCTATGATCGCCCATCACGCCAACGCTTTTGACACCAGTAAGCACAGCAAAACTCTGCCATAGCTGACGATAAAGTTTAGCCTTTTTGATCTCGTTCATCACAATCCAATCAGCAGCACGAAGTATCTCCAACCGTTCTTTGGTCACTTCGCCAATGATGCGGATAGCTAGTCCCGGTCCCGGGAATGGTTGCCGCCAAACCAT
>JREQ01006766.1_pt1 | contig 16676 bp, 15 predicted proteins | sample 210151 | NCBI WGS metagenome assembly JREQ01 (sample SAMN03019617, study PRJNA260268) | marine sediment metagenome | biome: Marine; feature: Sediment; material: Clay; isolation source: clay from marine sediments 31 meters below sea floor depth collected from... | place: New Zealand: Canterbury... | reverse complement strand
GTGCAGTATGCCGAATTTTAGCCAAGCTTGGTGCCATCATTGTTGATGCTGATGAACTGGCACACGAGAGTTACAAGCCACATAGCCAGGCCTGGCAAGAGCTAATCAACACCTTCGGTAAAGATATAGTTAAAACCAATGAGGAAATTGACCGCCAAAAATTAGGGCAGATAGTTTTTTCTCACCCCGATGCCTTAGCCAAGCTGAATCAAATAGTGCACCCTAAAGCATATGGTATGGCTCAAGAAAGAATCAAATATTACCGCCGTCAGGGGGCTAAAGCCATTGTAGTAGAAGCTACTTTGCTCATTGAGGCAGGATGGACAGATTTGGTGGATAAGGTCTGGTTAGTAGTAACTCCAGAGGATGTAGCAATCCAAAGGCTCACTCAACATAAAGGAATCAGCGAAGCTCAAATTTTGACTCGCCTCAAGGCACAGATGCCAGCAGAGGAAAAGATGAAATATGCCGATGAAGTAATTTACAACGATGGAAGTCTAAATCAGCTTGAAGCTAAGGTAACCGAGCTCTGGCACAAGCTTCATATAGCCTAATCCCATCGCCAGACTAATCTTGCCCTATATATACTTGGCTCAAGTCAGGAATGCCCAGAGGGTTAAGCTGATAACCTTTGATGTAAGGTTTAACCAAGATGTGATTGATACCAAACCATAAGGGTAGGCAGGGAGCTTCGTCCACTATCTTCTGCTCAGCCTGCTGATAAAGGAGCAAACGAATAGCATTGTCTGGCTCAATGGCAGCTTGGTTAAGCAAGCTATCTACCCCAGGATTGCTATAGCCAGAGATATTGTTCTCACTTCCAGTATAGAAAAGGTTATCCAGGAAATTGTGGGGGTCGGGGTAATCAGCCACCCAGCCAAGGATAAACATCTCATCCCTCTCCTGCTTTAAATGATAAAGAAAATCTTCTGGCTCCAGTTGCCTCACCGACACCTCAACTCCAAGATTCTCCCGCCATTGCTCAATGATGGCTCCCAGGTAATCTGGAATATTGTTGCCATAACCGGAAACGGTGAGAGCAATCGGTGGCAAATTTGAGACATCTCCATACTTTGAGGCGGCAATAAGCTCTTTTGCCTTCCTCACATTGTAGTTAAGCCCTTTCAGCTCTTCGTTATAGCCAGGCATGCCTGGAGGTAGAATGCCCTTAGCTTCAGCCAACATAGCCCTCAATATCAACCTAGCAATGCGCACCTTATCTACAGCGTGGCAAAAGGCGCGGCGGATGTTGACATCGTCGAAGGGAGGCTTGGTGGTGTCAAAGCCAATATAATAAAGGCTGAGCTCAGGCGTTACGGCTAATTCTCGATGGAATGGGCTAGCCTCATCCTCTGCCAGGTCAATATAATTCCGGAAAAGGGGAGTGACTTCAATGTCGCCCTTTTCATACATAGCCATGGGCATGCCAGCCAAAAGATGAAAAACGACCTGCTTTACCTTAGCCAGTTGACCATAATAAACCTGGCTACGCTCCAAAATCAACCTCTGACCTTGTTCCCATTCCTTTAACTTAAAAGGACCGGTTCCATTTGGCTGATGCCACCAGTTCTTCCCGGATTCCACATTAGTGCGGTCAACCACAAAGGCAGTGGGATAAGTCAGCTTGCACAGGAAATAAGCCTTGGGAGCATCGATGGTGACTTCGAGAGTGTAATCATCCAGAACTTTGATTCCCGAAATTTCCTTCGCTCTGCCTGCCAGCATGTCCTTAGCGCCAACGATGTCGCCCAGATAAGTGGCTGCCGTCTGAGAGCCGGTGGTAGGGTCACAGGCTCGCTCCCAGGAGTATTTGAAATCGGCAGCCTTAACCTCCTTGCCATCGTGAAACTTTACCCCGTGGCGAAGGTAGAAAGTATATATTTTGCCATCCTGGCTTTTCTGCCACCTCTCAGCGATGTCAGGCACTACCTCTAATTCAGCATCAAGATGAACTAAACCACTGAAGATCTGCATCACATAGGTATGAGAGGTCATTTCGCTGGAGATCGCTGGGTCAAGCGTTATGGGACCAATATCCCAAAGGTTAAGAATATCTTGGTCGGAAGACAACTCCCAAGGCTGACAGCCAACCGAGGGCAAAAGCAATAAGGCACAAATAAGGAGGGGTAATAATACAAATTGCCAGATTCTTTTCATCTTAGAATAAATTCTTGGCCTTCAGGCTCGAATAGCCTTTATCACAGACAATAATATGGTCAAGGACGTCAATACCCACAATTTCGCCTGCCTTAGCCAATCGCTTGGTTAACTCGATATCCTCCTTTGATGGCGCTGGGTCGCCTGAAGGATGATTGTGCACAAAGATTACCGAGGCAGCGCTGGAGGAGATAGCTTCCTTGAATACCTCGCGGGGGTGGACAATGCTAGTATCCAAGCTGCCCATAGAGATCGCCCGGCAATTTATGACATTGTTTCTAGTGTCTAAACAGAGAACCAAAAAGTGCTCCTTCTTCTTGCCTTTCAATTGGCTCTTCACTATGTTAACTACATCCTCAGGAGATTTGACCACCGGTTTTTCTCTTTCAGCAACAGGAGCTTCCAGCCGCTTGCTTAATTCAACGGCAGCTTTAATCTGAGCTGCCTTGGCTGGACCAATCCCCCTTATTTCAGTCAATTCCTCAATAGAGGCATTAGCAACCCCTTTAAGGTTGCCAAATCGGCTCAGTAGCCTCTGAGCAGTTACCATGACTGATTCACCACTAATTCCTCGACCTAAGATTAAAGCCAAAATCTCCTGAGCGGAAAGTGCTTCACCGCCCAGCTTAAGCAGCCTCTCCCTGGGACGCTCACCAAGGGGTAAGTCATGAACAGTAAAAGAGTTTTTCATAAGCTAGCTCCCGGGCTAATCTTCCTACCCGACCTTCGCCAAGTCCATTCTTCTAAAGCTAAAGCAGCGGCTAAAGCCAGCGATGCGGCCAAGGCCGATAATACGGCGATTAAAGCAGGGTGTAGCCATACCCTTTCAGCTTGGACTGTAGGGGCTATCAGTGTTTCTCGCCAGCGGTTATCAAGCCCGTCTATATCAAAACCATAAACCTGGGTTAAAGCTCCATCGTAGGTGTCACCTTCCTTGAAGAGGGTCAATAGATTGAGTATTTTATCCTGGCTGTAATTATCCAGGAGGTATTCCACCAGGCTATAGCTCTGAGCATAGGAAAGATAAGCTTTTTCTGGCTCGGCGGAAAACGGGCTGCACAGGCTGCGCACTGAAATTAGCTCATCCTCAGAAATAGCCTTGTCCAGGTAGGCTTGGAAACGAGGGTCAAACTCCCCCTCATTATACATAGCTAACCCCTCATCAAGCCAGGTAGGCAGTGTGCCATAGGGACTGAAAATTGCCTGGTGCACGACTAAATGCGTCAGCTCGTGAACTAAAGCTCTCTTACCCCAGTCTACTCGAGCTGGTGAAATGGCGATGGCAATTGTGCCAAACTCAGTAAAAGCAACACCACCAGTCCACTCCCGAGGGAAAATCATGGCTCCTTGCAAATCATTGGCTGAGGTATAGATATATAGCTTGATTGGCTTCTCGGGATATGTGCCAATATCTCTAGTCAATCTAGCAAGCCCTTGCTCACAAGCGCCTATTAATTCCTGAGCGAAGGAATCGTCTCCTTCATACCAGAAAAGGGTCAGCTTATCACCACTGGAGCTTTGCCAGTGATAGCGGAGGTCATTAAAATGCATTTTGGCTGGAGGAGTTTCAAGCTTATTTCCAGCAGTATCCTGTATCGTCCACCAATATGTTATCGCTGCCCCAGGAGGCAAGCTCGATTTTCTCATATCCCACGCCCAGCTAGTTTCTACTCTGGCTGCTGGAGCAAAGTCAGGCCAACCCTCACTGATAACCTGGGCATAGTTTATCTTATCCACCTGATAATGAAGGCGAGCATCAACAATATCGGCCTCACTCTCAGCTTCAAGATGAAAAACAAGCGCAATAGGAAAATGCACCTCCACGCTGCTATCCAGAACAGAGAGGCCGCTATCAGCTTGGACAAGGGAGGGGCTCAGTAGTAAGAAAAGAAGTAGAGCTACTAAGCTAATACGCTTAATCATTTCTCTTCGCCTACTTTGGAACGAAGATTGGCAGTGATAAATCCATCCAAATCTCCATCCAATACAGCCTCAGCATTGGCTACCTCGTAGTTAGTGCGATGGTCTTTTACCATTTTATAGGGATGAAGGACATAGCTTCTAATCTGACTCCCCCACTCAACCTCGATACGCTTACCCTTAAGTTTGGCCTTTTCCTCCTCTTTCTTCACGCGCTCCAGCTCGAGGAGGCGAGTATAAAGGATTCTCAAGGCAGTCTCCTTATTCTGATGTTGAGACCTCTGACTCTGACAGGTAGCTACTAACCCGGTAGGCAAGTGAGTTATCCTAACAGCGCTGCTCGTCTTCTGCATATGTTGCCCACCAGGACCACTCGACCTAAAGGTATCTATTCTTAAATCTTCTGGGCTGATTTGTATATCCAGTTCCTTCTCTGCTTCAGGAAGAACTTCTACTAAGGCAAAAGAGGTATGCCGAGCATGGTCAGCATCAAAGGGAGAAAGGCGAACTAACCTATGAACACCATGCTCACCTTTAAGATAGCCATAGGCATAATCCCCCTTAACTTCCGCGATGGCGCTCTTGATGCCAGCTTCCTCACCAGGAGAGAGATCCAAAATTTCAGCTTGATAATCATGCCGCTCTGCCCACCTGAGATACATCCGGAGCAACATGTCTACCCAATCCTGAGACTCTGTGCCGCCAGCGCCAGCATGAAAAGCAAGCATGGCATTTCTGGCATCATAATCACCACTGAAAATTAACTGGCTCTCTAACCGCTCAAACCGAGAGGTCAATTTCTTGAGCTCCTGCTGTATCTCTGGCTTGAGCGAATAATCGCCCTCCTCGACAGCCAGAGTTGCCATATCATAAAGGTCAGCGACTTCCCTCTCCAGCTGGCGCCAATTATGAACTAAATCTTTCTTCACCCCGAGCTGACGCATAATGGCTCGAGCTTTGGCCGAGTCACGCCAAAAGTCAGGGCTAGCTGATTCTGCCTCTAGCCGGGAAATTTCCTTCTCTTCAGCAGGAAGGTCAAAGATGCACCATTATCTCTGAGACTCGCCGGCGTAAAGCTTCTAAAATTTCCCTTTCTTCCTCCATTTGTCCTCCTTATATCAACCAAATAACTTCCCTTGATAACTTGGCTTGAGAGGCAGATTGCCACCAGCAGCGAGGTGAGCTAAACGAGTAGGCTCAGGAAGACGATAGCCACGACAACACTTCGTCACCCAGTATAGAGCCAAGGCAAGGTCAACTTTGTGACCCACAGAAACATATATCGGTTTCGTTCCAATTTTAGTTCTTAATGCGGCTCCAATAATCTCGCCGTTATCAATCAGTTCAGCATGGCAACCAACCTCCTCCCCTACAGGCTCATGCCTACCACAGAGAATGGATTTGGCACAACCTATGGTGGGCATATCGAGAAAAAGTCCCAAATGGGAAGCAAGCCCTAACCGCCTGGGATGAGCTATCCCTTGACCATCAACTAGAACAAGGTCAGGAGTATGACATAACTTCTCGCAAGCAGCCAGTATCAAAGGGGCTTCCCGGAAGGATAATAGGCCTGGTATGTAGGGGAAAGTAATCTTGCTTTCAGCAGTTTTAACTTCCACTATAGTAAACTCAGGATAGCTAATGAGCACCGCTGCTCCTCGAGCTATGCCCTGAGAGTTGGGAGAGGATATATCAACACCGGCAACAAGATGTGGATTAATGCCTTCATTCTTAGTCACTATTTTTCTTGCCAAGCTCAATTGCACCTCCTTAGCTTGAGCCAGGTTCATATCCCACCCATGCAATTTGCTTACTTTCATAATCTTATTGAATTATAAAGTATTTCACCTCGGTGGCAAAATATGTTTCGGTTACATTAGCCGATTTAATTTAAGCCATTGACAAGCATCACCACTTAGGAGATAATAGCCAAGTTAAGTGGTTAAAATCAGATTACGCCGGGTAGGAAGGAAACATAAACCAATCTACCGAGTGGTAGTAGCTAATAGTCGGTCACCTCGTGATGGCAAATTTATCGAGACCATTGGACATTACAATCCTTTAACCGACCCTGCTACTATTGATATTAACGAGGAAAAAGCATTAAAATGGCTTAACTGCGGGGCTCAACCCACAGATACTGTTTATAGCTTATTGTGTAAATTAGGTATTATGGATAAACTTAAGCAACAGCAAATCTCAAACCAAAAATTAGCTGTTAAGGAGACAAAATGAAGGAGTTAGTAGAATACATTGTTAAATCCATCGTGGCAGAGCCAGACAAGGTAAACATTACTGAAGAAAATAGTGATATAGGCTTATTGATCAAATTAGAAGTCGCTCCAGAGGATAAAGGCAGGGTTATCGGTAGACAAGGTCGAGTAGCCGAAGCGATACGCACTTTACTCCGAGTAAAGGCAGCTAAGGCCAATACTAGAGTCAGACTAGAAATATTGTAAATAAAGCTGACTCTACTTGAAGAGGCAATCTGGCTTGCCCGAAAGAGGAAAAAAGCGGGCATTAAAGAGTTTTTGTTTCAAGGGGGGTACAGTAAGCCAACCCCGTAGCATCTCAAAAGTTCTTGACCAACCTGTTAACTGACATTAGCCTTCAGGAAAAAAGATGAATAAGAAATTGCCTCTTACTAAGATTTGCGCTTCTTAAAATCTTCTAGATCAAGTGTATTTATGAAGTCTTTATACGCCGACAACCCCTTCAGTTCCTCCTCGCTGACTTTGCCTTTAGAAATAGGCTTACCTGTTTCCTCTTCAAGTGTAATGCCAGCTTTATCCAGCACCGATTCTTCAGCATATATCGGCACCCCGATTCTTACCGCTAAAGCTAAAGCATCGCTAGGCCGAGAATCAACCTCGACCTCCGTGCCATCAACGCTAAGAGAAAGCTTGGCATAAAAGGTATCGTTTTGAAGCTCATTAACCACAATAAAATTAACCGAGGCTCCTAAAGCACTAATAACAGATTGTAACAAATCGTGTGTCAGGGGGCGGGACAGCTCGATATTCGCCAGTTTTACCGCAATAGCATCTGCCACGTCAGGACCAATCCAGATAGGCAAATACCGATTAGCCATTTTCTCCTTCAAAATGACCACGCACTGATTCCTCATTGCCGTGGCCCGGAGTTGATTAATTTCCATCTCTATCATAGTAACACCCCCTTTAGCCAAGCTTTTATTTTGGCTCTATAAATCCTACTGAATAAATAAACTTAAGTCAACTATTTTAGCCGATTTAGCCAAAATTTGCTCCTTTTCAATTACTACGATTTGGAATTGTTTAGAAACAACTATTAGCTGTCATTCTGAGTCCTTCATTCCTTGTAGGCTCTGAGGGATTAGCCGAAGCCCTGAGCAAAGCGAAGGGACAGCGAGTGAAGGATCTCATATCGCTCAGTGTAAGCATTTGTTTGACCCCACCCCACGTGATACAATTCAACCATCACGGCAAAGGGAGGCGTAGAAACAAAACTAAGGCTTTGATGGTTCACGAATTGGGCATACGGCAGCAAATGGAGGAGCGAGAGGAAAGCCTTTCCCCTTATGCCGCTAAGAGCAAATTCAGCCGGGGCAGGCTGAGAGGGGAGGAGCCATGCCCTATAAGAACTTGCTTTCAGCGCGATCGCGACCGTATCATCCACTCCAAAGCTTTTCGCCGCCTCAAGCATAAGACACAGGTCTTTATTGCCCCTTTAGGTGACCATTATGTCACCAGGCTTACTCATACCCTGGAGGTCTCCCAAATTGCCAGAACTATATCACGAGCCTTGAATCTTAACGAGGATTTAAGCGAAGCTATTGCCTTAGGACATGACTTGGGGCATACCCCTTTTGGTCATATAGGTGAAGAGGTTTTAAATGAACTTTACCCCGGTGGCTTCAGACATAATGAGCAAAGCTTGCGAGTAGTTGACCTATTGGAGAAAGATGGGCAAGGACTTAATCTTACCTGGGAAGTGCGAGACGGCATCCTTAAGCATTCCAAAGGGCAAGCAGATATCTTAGGAGAAGGATGGGAAGATATGAGCACCCTAGAAGGTCAAGTATGCAAATTAGCAGACATCGTTGCTTATGTTAACCACGATATTGGTGACGCTATAAGGTCTGGTATCATCAGCGAAAACGACTTGCCTGAGCAAGCAGTAAGCACTCTAGGCCATACACATTCCCAGCGAATTAATACCCTGGTCTGTGATATTGTGAACTGCTCTTGGCCAGTTAGCAAACCCAGCAGCTTGACAAAACCGATTATCGCTATGAGCCCGGAAGTCCTCAGGGTAACTAATAGCCTCCGCCAGTTTCTATTTGATAAAGTATATAATCCCAGCTTAGCCACCAAAGAAGCAGCCAAGGCAAGAAAAACACTGCACCTCCTCTACTCCTATTTCCTAAAACATGAAGATAAATTACCCCCAGAATTTGCCTCTCTGGACGATACCGGGGAACGCAAAGTTGTCGATTACATCGCTGGAATGACTGACCAATATGCGCTACGATTAGCCGAGGAGACATTTTAATGAGCGTCATCAGCGAAGTAAAACAAAAAATGGACATTGTAGAAGTCATCTCCGATTACATTGCTTTACAAAAAGCAGGGCGTAATTTTAAGGCTTTATGTCCCTTTCATAGCGAGAAACACCCCTCCTTTTTTGTCTTCCCAGAACAACAGACTTGGCACTGCTTTGGCGCCTGTGGCACCGGAGGCGATGTCTTCTCCTTCGTCATGAAGAAGGAAGGGATTGACTTTGGTCAAGCTCTCCGCCTCTTAGCTCAAAGAGCAGGTATAACTCTCAGTTCACCCCAGATATCAAAAAACGCTGAAGATGAAAAGAGGGAGAGATTATTCCAGATTAATGAGGCAGCAGCCGAATACTACCGCCACTTGCTTTTCAATACTAAAGCCGGTGAGCCAGCTAGAGCTTATCTCAGCAAAAGAAAGATCACCCCCGAAACTATGGAGAAATTCCGATTAGGTTTTAGCCCCGATAGTTGGGAGGCACTAAAGAAATTCTTAATGGGCAAAGGATATGAAGAAAGGGAACTATCAGAAGCTGGCTTGATAATAGAGAAGGAGGGGGGAGGTAATTATGATAGGTTTCGCAACCGATTGATGTTCCCCATATGTGATATTCAAGGGCGGGTCACTGGCTTTGGAGCAAGAGTACTAGATGAATCTTTACCTAAATATATTAACTCACCCCAAACACCAATTTTTGATAAGAGCGGTAGCCTTTATGGAATTGATAAGGCTAAGTCCTTCATTAGACAAAAAAATTTCGTAATAATCGTGGAAGGCTACATAGATGTTCTTACCGCTCACCAATACGGTTGGCAAAATGTAATTGCCTCAATGGGAACTTCCATAACTGAGAAACAAGTAGCCATTGCTAAAAACTTGACCAAAAACATAGCTCTGGCTCTTGATGCCGATGCTGCTGGAGAGGAGGCTACTTTGCGAAGCGCGGAGGTGTCAGCGCGCTCCCTAGATAAAGCTGAAGTAAAGGCTATCTTAATGCCTCAAGGCAAAGATCCTGATGAAGTGATAAGTGAGGATCCTGCCCTTTGGCAAAACGTCGTGGAAGAAGCTCAGCCCGTGCTCGACTTTGCCTTAGATTCTGTAACAAGCAGGGTTGATATCAATAAGGCTAAGGATAAATCCTTAGCTGTGCAAAAACTGCTGCCCTTAATTTACGGGATAAAAGGCCCTGAACAACGATCTCATTATGTGCGAAAACTAGCACATATATTAAACCTCAGTGACTCCTCTATAACAACCGACCTAGCAGAATCAAAGTTTAGGCAAAAAAAGCAGCCTGCCTGGGCAACAAGCCAATCTCACTTTGCCCATCAACTAGTATCCAACCCTGTTGAGGAATATTGCCTGGCCTTGCTCCTCCGGTATCCCGAGCTCCGCCAGCTAGCTCAAGAGCTGTCGGCGGAGCACTTCGAAAGCACCGAGAATCGCGAACTCTTTATCAAGTGGCAATGCACCCAAGACATTTCTGAGCTTAAAGAGAAACTTGACGCCAATCTATTAGAACACTTAGACTACTTAATGAATAAGCCAATTCTGGATGAAAATGATTGGGAGCGGCAACACGCTCTGAACGATTGCATTCTTAGTTTGCAAGAGAGATTCTCAAAGAGGTTGGAGGCTGGTAGAGAACTAATGTTTAATCTTACCCGGGAGAAAGAGGGCGTGAATGCCGAGCTAGCTAAACTGGATGAAGAGGGAATAAGAACCAGTGAGCAACTCAAGGAGATCTTCATTAAACGAGGGAAAACAGCAAGAACAAAAGAGGCTAGATGACGGATTTAATTAAAGGTAGAACTCCTGACATAAATGAGGATGAGGAATCATCTCCAGAAGAGCCCGCCGACGAGGGTGAAGCTGAAATTGCTGGTGTCGCATTTGAGGAAGAGACTGCGGAGGAAGTGCCCACTAAAGAAGCTAAGCCACAGGTAGTAGCGGCGGAGGAACAGGAGATAATTGATGACTTAGCTCGCATGTACCTTCGCGACATCGGCAGGGTGCCACTTCTCACAGGCGCTGAAGAGAAGGAACTATCCAGCAAAATAGAACAAGGAAACCACTTGAGGAAAATTGAAGATGCGCACTTCAAGAAGTACAAGAAATTTCCTTCAGCAGTTGACATAGTAGTTGATCTAATTTCTCAACTATCCCGGGCTTACCCTATCATCGAAGTCGTCAAAGAGCACTGTGGCATCGAGCGCTCTTGTAGTCTAGCAGAGACAAGCACAAATCCTAAATTTCGCGCTGCTATCGATAATGAGCTAGCCTTAGCATTGGTAACAGCCATTGCCCAAAAGACAGGCAAAGAAACTGCCGCAGCAGAGGAAGCCATAATAAACCTTTCTTTGAACAGCCTCCTCTTGCCACCACAATCGTTGGTCCTTATTGGAGATAAAACTTCAGGGCAAGAGATAAAGGCTCTCTTGGCTAGCAACAAATTCCTCTCCCAGCTTCACTCCTACAACGAGCAGTTTAAAATCCACTTTGAAGAGGTAAGGGCTGAGGTAAAAAGGGCAGAAGAACACCTCGCTGAGGCAAACCTGCGCCTAGTGGTTAGCATAGCCAGGAAATACATCGGACATGGTATGTCCCTCCTCGACCTTATCCAAGAGGGAAATATTGGCCTTATGCGAGCGGTAGACAAGTTTCGGCATAGAAAAGGTTACAAGTTCAGCACATACGCCACTTGGTGGATCAGACAAGGCACCACCCGATCCATAGCTGACCAATCTCGCACTATTCGCATCCCGGTGCACATGGTAGAAACAATCAATAAGTTACTGCGGACGATGCGACAGCTAACTCAGGAACTTGGGCGCGAACCAAGCTATAAAGAAATTGGCAACCAATTAAATTTGACTCCCAAAAGGGTAGAGGAAATTATAGACCTATTTCACCATGAGCCGATATCGCTGGAGACACCTATCGGCGAAGAGGGAGACAGCCGCCTGGGTGACTTTGTCGAAGACCATACTAGCCTGGCGCCAATCGAAGCTGCTTCACAGCAGTTACTTAAAGAACAGATTGATAGGGTGCTTGATGAGCTTACCCCACGAGAGAAAAGGGTGCTACAGCTCAGATTCGGCCTCAAGGATGGACATACCCGAACCTTGGAAGAAGTGGGACGAGAATTCAATGTAACTCGAGAGAGGATTCGCCAGATTGAAGCTAAAGCTTTGCGCAAGTTGCGCCACCCTAGCAAGAGTCGAAAACTTAGGGATTATTTAGAGTAAGCGCTACCAAATTGGTTAGCTCTTGTATCTGATAAATTGATTATGGAACAGCTCTGGGCACCATGGCGAATACAATATGTTACCAGGCCGAAGGAGAGTGGCTGCATCCTGTGCCAAAAATCTAAAGAAAATAAGGACGAGACGAACTTCATCCTTCACCGCAGCCAAAATAACTTCATAATCTTGAATGCCTTCCCCTATAACCCAGGACACCTAATGATAGCCCCCTATCGCCATATAGCAAATCTGCAGGACTTATCAGATGACGAGGTAACAGACCACTTCAACCTTGTGAAGAAAAGCTTGGCTCTTTTAAAAGAGATACTTAATCCCGATGGCTTCAACATAGGTTTAAACATAGGCAAGGTCGCTGGAGCTGGAATAGAAGAACATCTCCATACTCATATAGTGCCCCGATGGCAAGGTGATGTTAACTTTATGCCCGTATTGTCCAATACCAAGGTGATATCAGAGGGGTTAGCCGCCACTTATAAAAAGCTAAGGGTCGCTATTGAGTAAATTGCTACTCAGCTTGAGGATAAGAGCCTAGAACTTTGACAAAAGTGGTTACCTGTTCAAGCTCTTTTATAGCCTCTCGATAAACTTCACTATCTATGTGCCCTTCAAAATCGGTATAAAAAACGTACTCCCATGGTTTGCTTTTACTCGGCCTGGACTCTAATTTCGTCAAATTTATATTCCTAATGGCGAATATGCCCAGGACTTTATATAGGGCACCAGGCACATTTTCCGTGGCAAAGACGAGGGAGGTCTTGTTTTTTAATGCTGGCTTAGTTTTCTCCCTTGAGATAGCAAAAAACCTGGTGTAATTATTAACATTAGTTTCAATCTCAGGTGCCAAGATCTCCAAAGCATAAATATTAGCCGCTCTCTTACTAGCTATAGCAGCACATCCCTTCAGTTCTCTCTCCTTTATCATTTTGGCGCTGCCGGCAGTATCATAACTAGGCACAACTTCGACCTTCAATTTGGTTAGAAATTCCTCACATTGAGCCAAAGCTTGGGGATGAGAGTAAATCGTTCTTATACTAGTGAGATTTTCCCCAGGCAAAGCCATTAGGCAATGGCTCACTCTGAGAATGACCTCAGCAAATATATTAAGAGGATATGCTAGTAACAAGTCATAGGTCTCAGCTAATGTACCAGCTTGAGAGTTCTCCACAGGGACTACGCCAAAATCAACGTTACCTTCCAACACAGCCTGGAAAACGTCTCGGAGGTGGATACAAGGCAAAAAATCAATGTCCTCACCAAGAAGCTTCACCACAGCATCCTCACTAAAAGCACCCCTTTCTCCTTGAAAAGCAACCTTAATCATTGTTCAACTAAGTATAGCTTGGTTGTTTCCGCTTTTCCATTATAAATTATCTTTGCCAGAAGCGGGGCAAAAATATCATGAAAACTGTAAATATCTCCAACCTCCCTAACCACATACAGATAATTAAAAGGATCTTCCCCGCCCCAGGAAGCCAAGCATAATTTAAAGCTGGACCCACCCCACCCAAGCCAGGTCCTACGTTCCCTAAAGTAGCTGCCACCGCTGAGAGCGATGTCTCCAAATCAAGCCCTAAGAAACCAAGCGTTATGGAAGCTAGGACTGCCACAAGGAGGTAGAGAAAAAAGAAAGAGATTATATCTCGGATTATTCCCTCTGAGAGAGGTTTTTGGTTATATTTCACCGGAATCACAGCTTTGGGAGAAATAGCCTTTCTCATCATCACCCAGCTATGTTTCAGCAAGGTCAAAGTTCGCACCACCTTTATTGCTCCACCGGTAGAACCACCACAGCCTCCAATGAACATCAAAGCTAAAAGCACCATTCTGGCGCCAAAGTGCCAGGAGCCAAAATCGCAGGTGACAAAGCCGGTAGTAGTCATGATCGAGAGCACCTGGAAGAGACTGCCCCGATATGAGCCAAGTCCTTGAGAGAGGATTAGCAGTAGCGCAGCTACCATCAAAAGAATTAAGTAAAGCCGGAATTCCTCATTTTTAAATATTTTGAAGTTTCCTTTTAAAGCTTGATAATGAATTATGAAATTTGTGCCTGCTAGGAACATAAAGACCATGATGATATATTCAGCTGAGGGATTAGCATAAGCTCCAATGCTTCCTGTAGTGGGGGTAAATCCACCAGTAGGGAGAGTGCAGAGAGAGACACAAATTGAGTCAAAGAGGTGAAGCTTAGCCAGGAAATAGAGTAGCGCTATCTCAGCAGCGGTGAAAGCGACATAAATTCCCCAAAGAATCCTTGCCGTGGTTTTAATTCTGGGACGGAGCCTTTCAGGCAAAGGACCGGGAAATTCCCGCTCAAAGAGCTGAGAGCCTCCTACTGCTAGCCTGGGTAAGATGGCAATAAAAAGAGCTATCACCCCCATCCCACCTAACCATTGGGTAAGGCTACGCCATAGAAGCACACTTTTAGGTAATTCTTCTATCTCCACAAGGATAGTGGCACCGGTGGTAGTAAAGCCTGACATGGCCTCAAAAAAGGCATTGAGGAAATTCCACCCAAAAAACACATAAGGAACGGCACCAAGGAGAGGTACAAGAAGCCAGGTGAAAGCCACTATGGAAAACCCATCGGCACGCTCTATTTCCTTGTCGGTTTTAAGTCCAAATTCAAGAAATAGCCCGAGAGCTAAAGTGAGTAGTAGTGAATATAAAAAAATCCGCCAATCCTCGCCATAATAAACAGCGACTAATAAGGGGAAAATATAGATTAAGGCGAGGTATTTTAGAAATGAACCAAGGATATGGAGGGTTAACCTTACCCTTTGGTGAACCATCTATTCATAAAATCGACTCCCTTTTTGGTAGATTTCCAATCTACAATGAGAGTCAGCCAATCTTTGGGCTCTATCTTAGCATCTTTATCCAAATATTTTCCCGCTCGCTCCAGCACAAGTATTTTCATACCATTTGGAGTTCCTATTTCGGAGACTTTCTTGCCCACACACTTCATGCCGTCCTCAACCTCTATTTCGAAGATCTCTGCCCTTTCAAAAGAGAGAAAATCCTTCACATAGGGCTGCAAAATCGTGCGATAAATATGCTTGGCTACCACAGCATGGGGCTTAACCTGGAAGCCAATCCCAGCTTGCTTAAAAGTTTCTACATGCACTGCGTCATTCACCAAAGAAATCACCTTTTTTGCTCCCATTTCTTTGGCTAACATACAAATCATTAAATTATCTGAGTCATCATTAGTTAAGGCAACCAAAGCGTCTGCTCTCTTGACCCCCGCCTCCTCCAGAACTGACTTGTTAGTAGCATCCCCGGTTATCACCATCACGTCAGAGGATGTTGCCATTTCAGTGCACCTTGCCTCATCTGAGTCTACAACCACCACCTCATTCCCTTCTTTAACAAGAAGCTCAGCAAGGCTTTTCCCTATGCCACTTAAGCCGGCTATTATAAGATACATTTTGTTACCTCCGTCACAAAATTTTGGCTCATCCCTTCGAAGGATGAGCTTTAGCTCGAGGACGGCGAGCAAATTTATCGCCAGGTTTGGAATGCCAATTCGTATCCAAAATTAATCCATCCCATAATTAATTTCACTTGCTGGGGGATTTTAATTCCTCCCACAATTGTTGTCAACTATTGACTCTTTCCTTAGCTCCCGTAGCCAAGCCATCGATTTAACTTCTCGCTGCAAAAGATATTTTATATACCCCGGCATCACTTGTTCTAACTCTGACCTCAACTCTGATCTTACTTTCACCCGCCTTGCAGTGGCATAATCAAAACTTTGCCACAAACGAAGAATTTTCAAAGCACCAACCGACAGAGGACGTGAATCAGGCTCTTTCTGACCACAATGGGAACACAGAATGCCACCCTGGCTAGAACTGAAAAAGTTAACCACTGGTTTGATAGGTGAATTACAACCAACGCATCGGTGCAACTGAGGACGATAGCCAAGATAATCAAGAAGATGAAGTTCAAAATAACGTAACACAGTTTCACTATTGTCTGCTTGACACAGTCGATGCAAGGTATCAAGTAGTAAATCAAACAAGGGGTGATTCCCAATATTCTCTAAAGTAAAGGAATCAATGAGCTCTAAGACGTAAAGGCCGCAAGCCATGCGCCATAAATCACTTTTCAAAGCTAGAAAACCATCAATGGTTTGGCTTTGGGTAACGATATCAAGGTTACGTCCCCTGGCTAACATCAGCAAGCTGTGAGTCAAAGGTTCCACATTGCCACCCAATTTGCTTCCCGGGCGGCAAGTCCCCTTAGCTACCGCCTTCAGCTTGCCAAATTCGGGGGTATAAATAGTAAGAATTTTATCGACTTCACCAAGCTTGGTTTGTTTGATAATGATAGCTCGAGTTTGATAACTCCGAGGTGCTCCCATCCATACCCTTTTAGAATTCCTGCCTGTCTTCCAGGGCCTGACTCAGGGTCATGTCATCAGCATATTCTAGGTCAGCACCAAATGGCAAGCCACGAGCTAAACGGGTAATGCGAATGCCTAAAGGCAAGATCATACGCCGAAGATACATAGCAGTGGTTTCACCTTCTAGATTAGGATTGGTTGCCAAGATCACTTCAGTTACCGAACCATCCTGAAGGCGGGATAAAAAATCCTTTGCCTTTAGCTCCTCAGGCCCTATTCCCTGCGCTGGGCTAATGGGCCCATGGAGCACATGGTAAACACCATTATACTTCCCAGTTCGCTCCAAAGGAGGAATATCTGAGGGTCTCTCAACAACACAAATTTTAGAATGGTCACGCTCTCTATCCTGGCAAATGCGGCAAGGGTCACAATCAGTGATATTAAAACAAA
>JREQ01002120.1_pt1 | contig 16887 bp, 18 predicted proteins | sample 210151 | NCBI WGS metagenome assembly JREQ01 (sample SAMN03019617, study PRJNA260268) | marine sediment metagenome | biome: Marine; feature: Sediment; material: Clay; isolation source: clay from marine sediments 31 meters below sea floor depth collected from... | place: New Zealand: Canterbury... | reverse complement strand
GAAGAGCCACTAAGAGCAGCTCATATGAGTTCGTCTCTTTAGCCTTGCTGGAGAAGCCTTGGGCCACCAGATAGGCCAATAGTCCGCTCACTAGCCCTACCGCCAGTCCCACCCCCGAAAGCCGCCAGGTGCCCTCCAATAGTCGAGGCCCCACAGCCCCCAGAAACCCACTAATCGACCAAAGAGTGATATAAGCGTTCCTCTCCCTTTCGCTCCCGATGAAACCCAACCACTTAAAGCCGTAGTAGAAGAGGCTGCCGAAGAGGAAGATGTAGGCTAGAAAGCCAACCAAACCCGTGGTTACCAAAGCGTCGAAGGTCTCGTTGTGAGAGCGATCCGGCATCCTATTCCGGGCCTCATAATGTCCCAGTTCTGGGGGGTAGAACCTGCTAAAAGCCACGTACATCGACTCTGGCCCGTAGCCGATGAGGGGACGTAAACGGTTGAGCCTATCCAGGCTGTCTGGCGGCAAGCCTAAAGGCTCGTGAGGGGCGATTAACTCTACAGCTCCTTCCCAGATCAGGAGCCTCACCTTCCCCGTACCTGACTCCGTCTCGAAGACCCGACCCAAGCGGCCGATGTAGGGTAGTTCCCGCATGAAGCCCAAGGGGGTATTCGGCAGGTTGAAAAGGACGAGAAAGAGGGCACCTGCCGAGGCCAAGCCCAAAGCCCCCAACCAGAGCCAGGCTATCCGCCGTCTCACGGCGAAGATGGATATGAAGACGAAGAGCCCCACTAGAAGCCCGATGAGAGGGCCTCTACTCTGGGTGAAGATGATAGAGGCCAACTGCAGGGCGAGGAGAAAGGTGTATAACACTCCCAAAAGATGGGGGATCAGCGCCTCCTCTTGAAAGGTGAACCAAAAGGAGACGACGAAGAGGAGCATCCCCCCTCCCAGGGCTAGGAGTTCCAACCCCATCTCCCCTCGATAGACCAGGTGATTCAACTTGAAAATCAGGAGCAGGGAGTAGACGAGAGCCAGCCCCTGGGCCACAAGGAGGAAGAGGTATTTAGCCACCCGGAGCGGAGTCGGAATGGCGCCCCATCGAGAGGAGAGCGAGGAAAGAAGGGGTACCGAGAGCAGAAAGAGGGCTAGAAAGCCCCAGAGAAGGGCGAAACTCGTCCCTCCCGCTATGTAGTCCACATCGGGGAGGAAAAAGATCAGATAGAAGAAAAAGTAGAGAAGAGCGAGGGCTTGGAGCAAGAGAAGGAAGGTGTAACCCCCCCTCTGTCGAAAAGTGACGATGGTTTCCCTCGCAGAGGGAGGGGCTTTTTCCCAAAAGGTTTGGAAAGTGCTCACAAACCTTCCCAGAGTCAAGGGGACGACCATTATGAGATAGGCAGCCACAAAGATAGAGTTCCCCATGCTGGAAGCCACGCGATAAGTGACATCCCCAACCCAGGGCAGGGGGTCTAGTTTGAAATGCTGCACGATGCCGTAAAGGGCCACCGGCAGGCTGACGATAACCATAGCCGTAACCAAGCGGTCCAGTTGCCGGCGACTCTTTAGGGTTAGGAGGGTCAAGAAAAAGATGACTGCATAAGAAAGTGTCATGTAAGTTCCTTGCAGCCGCTGGTAGGAGCCCCAAAGGCTAACTCTGGGGACGATGGAGGTGGCGGTGGTCAAAAGGTAAACCCCCACCAAGATCAAGGTGGGTATCACCAAGGGCAAGGAGAAGAAACCTGCAACTCTCTTTCTTGTAACCCCTCTCTCCAGGGCCTTGATCACCCAGGCTAAGCACATTACCAGGGCGATGGAGCGCAAGAGGGTGAGTTTATCGGGCTCAAAGACGCGACTGCTGTAGATGTTGAAGAAGAGAGGCACGGCCATCGCTGCCACCAGCCAGCCCGCCTCTATCACCCTGTCGCAGAAAACGGCCAGTCTAGTCTGCATCTACTTCGCTCTTCGGGTGGTCTCCTCTTTGAGGAGTCTCTGGTAATGGGCCACCATCATCTCCAGCCCCTCTTCTATGGTCACCTGCGGAGTGAAACCCAACACCCTTTGGGCCAGGCTGATGTCGGCCCTCATGCGAGAGACGCCACCATCTTGAACGGTGCTGAAAAGGGAAGGCACTCGACGCCCCAGTATCTCTTCCAGCCCTCTCACCAGCCCCTTGACGCTCACTTCTCGCCCGGCACCGACGTTGATTATCAACCCTTGAGCCTGGGCCGTGGCCGCAGCGATCAAAGCCTGCACCACATCATCCACATAGACGAAATCCCTGGTCTGTTCGCCGTTCCCGAAGATGACCACCGACCCCCCGCTCAAGGCTTGGCGGACGAACTGGGGTATCACCGGGGCATGGGAGGGTGGCGCGACTTGACCTGGCCCGTAGGCGTTGAATATCCTCAGCATCACCGTCTCTATCCCATAGAGGGCCCCCATAGCGGAGAGATAATGTTCGGCTGCTATCTTAGTCACGGCGTAAGGGTTGCGGGGGTTGGGACGGGCCGTCTCCTTGATGGGCTGCTCCTTCTGTTCCCCGTAGACCGTCCCCGATGAGGTGAAGACCACTCGCTTGATACCCGCATCTCGGGCTGCGGTCATGAGGCTTACCGTTCCCCCCACATTCACATCGTTATACTCCACAGGGTACAATATCGACTCTGGCACCGAGACCCTGGCCGCCAGATGATAGACGCAATCCATACCCTTAAGTAGCGTCCAGAGTCTGGGTATATCCCTGACATCCCCGCGGGTGAAGGAGACATTCTTATGCAAGGAGGCCGGGTCTCCGGCACTCAGATCATCGAGGACCCAGACGTGGTGCCCCTCTCTGACCAGATGATTGGCCAAAGCCGAACCCAAGAAGCCCGCTCCACCGGTGATCAGAACCCTCAAACTTCCCTCCTGCCCCCGCTAGGGGTAATTCTCTCGGCTAAAGGTTCTCCCTGAACCAGGCTACCGTCTTTTGCAAGCCCTCGGCCAGGGCCACTTGGGCCTTGAAGCCTAGTAGCTGCTCCGTCTTACTGGCATCTGGCAAGCGGCATCGTGGATCCTCGAAATGAGAGCCATAGAGATCATCATAAGGGACGAAGATGATCCGAGAGGAAGAAGCCGTGATCTTCTTCACCATCTTAGCCAGTTGGAGGATGGTCGTCTCCTCCTCCCGCCCGATATTGAAGACCTCGCCGTTCGCCTCCTCGCATTGAGCCGCCAGGACTGTCCCCTCCACAGTGTCCTCGATATAGGTGAAGGAGCGGGTCTGCTGCCCATCGCCATGAACGGTAAGGGGCTCTCCCCTTAACGCCTGGCCGATGAACTTGGCGACCACGCTCCCGTATCCTTGGGGATCGAGGCGCGGCCCATAGGAGTTGAAATAGCGGAGGATAGCAACAGGTAACCCCCTCTTTTGGTGATAGGCTAGGACCAGATGCTCGTCTAGGGCCTTGGCTGTAGAGTAAGACCAACGGGAGACCCGAGTTGAGCCTAAGAGCCTCTCATCCTCCTCAGAGAGTGGCACCTTCTCGCTCTTGCCATATATCTCCGAAGTGGAGGCGAAGATAAAACGACAACCGGCTTCATCCGCCGCCTCAAGGACCACTTGCGTGCCCACCACATTGGTGAGGATCCCTCGCAAGGGGTCATCGATTATATAGGGGATGCCCACTACGGCGGCCAGGTGAAAGATCAGGTCACAGTCACCTATGGCTTCCCTCACCAGGGATCGGTTCAGAACGCTCCCCTCGATGAACTGAAACCGCCTATCCTCTAGATGGTGCTCGATGTTGGCCAGTTTGCCCACGGAGAGGTCATCTAGGACGACCACCTTGTGTCCATCGGCGAGAAGCCTATCCACTAGGTGGGATCCGATATAGCCTGCGCCCCCGGTCACCAAAGCCTTCATCGTCCCGCTATCATACCCCCCGCCAACCTAAAAATCAAGTCAGAGCACCTCTTCATAGAGGGCCAGTGTGCTGTCGATCATCCTCTCGTGGGAGAATTCCTTCTCGACCCGCTCCTTGGCCCGTTGTCCCATCTCTTCCCGTAGTCGTGGATCACTCAATAGCCGCTCTATGGCTCCCGCCAAGGCGGTGGGATCCCGCGGGCGTACCACCAGGCCCGTCAGGCCATCGATGTTTACATAACTGGTGCCCGTACCCAACTCTGTGCAGACAACCGGCTTGCCGCAAGCCATGGCTTCCAGTTGCACGATGCCAAAGGCTTCGCTACGATGGATGGAAGGCAATACCAAGAGATGGCTAGCCTGATAGTAGGCCGGAAGGTCACTCTCCTTTTCCCCCAAGAAGAAAACCTTTCCCTTGACTTTCTTCTCCTCCGCAAAGCGAGAGAGGCTCGCTTTATAAGAGGAATCGCCACCGCCGATGATTAAGGCCCTGGCTTCGACCCGGGTGAGGGCCTCGATCAAGACCTCTAACCCTTTGTAATAGCGTAGCTGCCCCACGAAGAGGAGAAGAGGATGACCGTATCGCCCTTCGATCTCTCTTGCCTTTTCCTCATCGACCGTCTGAAAACGCGAAACCTCGATCCCGTAGGGTATCGCTATACACGCCTTTTTGCGTCTGCTCAGATAGCGTGAGGTGTGGATATATTGAGGACTGGTGGCGATGATGCGGTCGGCTTTGGCTAGGAGGCGCCAAAGGAAAGGCTCGTAAAATCTAAGTAGGCTCCTCTGGCGGATGATGTCGCTATGGTAGGTGATGACCGTTCGCCTGGCCCTACCTAGCCAGAGATGGGCCAACTCACCCCAAGGGTAGGGGAAATGGAGATGGGCGATGTCGGGCTTCAGGCGGCGAACTATAAGGGGCAAGGAGAGGCTTAAGGGGGTGGAGGCTAGGGTAGCCAGCCTTCCAGCCTTGATGACCCTCACCCCGTTCATCTCCAGGGTCGTGGTCTGTCCAGTCAGACTGGTGACTAGGACCGTCACTTCTAACCCCCGCTTGGCCAGCCCTTCGGCCAAGAGCCGCAGATGGTTCTCGATGCCCCCCAGCACAGGGTAATAATCCTTGTAGATATGCAGTACTTTCACGGGCTTAACACCTGACGGTAGACCGCTAGGGTCTCTTTTGCTGTCCTCTCCCACGAGAAGTGGGCAGCCTGTTTGAGGCCCTCCTCGCGCATAGAGGCCCTGAGGTCGCTATCTCCCAACACCCGCTCTAGAGCCCTCGCCAACTGGGAGACATCCAGGGGGTCGACCATGACCGCTGCCCGGCCCGCGATCTCTGGCAAGGAAGAGGTAGGGGAGCAGACCACCGGCACCCCACAGGCCATCGCCTCCAAGAGGGGCAGGCCGAACCCCTCATAGAGGGAGGGGAAGACGAAAAGCGCAGCCCCGCTATAAAGGGCTGGTAGATCATCCTCGGGAACCTGGTCTAAGAAAACCACCCGCTCTTGCAGGCTAAGTTGCTTCACTACTTCGTGTACTTCCCGATAGCGTGCATCCTCTTTCCCAGCCAGGACCAGTTTTCGCCCGGTTTTCACCTTGGCGAAAGCCTCCACCAGACGCACCAGGTTCTTATGGGGCTTGTTGATCCCCAGGTAGAGGATGTAACCCTCCGGTAAATCGTACTTTTGGCGTAGGTTAAAGATGGCCTTCTCATTCACAGGGTTAAACTGCGTATCAACGCCCAGGGGGGTGACCCAAACCTTAGATGGCAGGACCCCAAGGAGGCGAACCAGGTCCTCCTTGGCCGACTGGGAGACGCAGATAACCTGCCTCGCACCGCCCACCGCCAACCGGATGGCGACCTCAAAGATCGCCCTCTTCCACAAGGAGGGCATGTATTGAGGATAAAGTTTGGGTATGAGGTCGTAGATAGTGACTAAGGATGGACAAGGGAGAAAGTAGGGTTTGATGTAGTAGGGCGAGTGAAAGAGGTCCGGTCCCAAGCGGCGGATGAGAGAAGGCGACCGGTATTGCTCAGTTAAGGAGAAGGTGGGGAGATCTACGGATACCACCTCCACATTTGGGGCTTTTAACCTCTCCAGATCGTAGCGTGTATTGACCAACTGGGGGTTATAAAGGAGGGCGAAACTATCCTCTGGCGCGGCCTCGGCTAGAGCCTGAACAAGGTTGTAGGTGTAGCGACCGATGCCAGGGAAATGATCTTGGATATACCGTCCGTCGATGCCGATGCGCATGGTCAGTCCTTCATTGAATAGCCCGGCTATTGGTATTTGTACCAGCCATAGATATACCCCAGAGCACTAACGTAGCTGGTCAGTGCCTTGAGGGGTTTGAATCCCAACCTCCAGCGGGGATGGGCAAAGGAGTAAGGGATAAAGATATTAGGAAGAAGGATCAGATTCCGAAAAAGGAGATAGCTTATAGCGTGGAGGGGGGTCTTCAAAAAGCGCCCCCTGCTCCGCGAGGGGTCTCTTTTTACCTCTTGGGAATGTCCTGCACCGTAGAGGAAATGTTTGCGAAGAAGAGCGTAGAGAGTTGGAGGGGCAGGATGCCAAACCCAAGTGTTGGGCACTAAGATTATATGGTATCCCCGACGGCGTAAGCGGACGAAGAACTCAGTGTCCTCCCCCCGGATCAACTCCTCATTGAACCCCCCTACTTCTTCGAAGACATCCCTCCTCAGAGCACAACAAGTAGTAGTTACCTGGCAATAGTAGCCTCTTTCCGGGTCTGGATTGGTCTCCAGGGGCTCCTCGACAACGGGGTGTTCGATACGAGGTACCTCACGAGCCACCCAGCACTGAAACCAAGGGGAGTTGGGGGGTATAAGTTTTGACGCTCCCGTTACCCCTATTGTGTGGTCCTCTTGCAACGGTTCAACAAGGTTGGCTAGGGTATGCTCATCTCCTAAAACAGCGTCATCGTCTATGAAGACCAGTATATCACCTTTAGCCCGCTTAGCCCCTACATTTCTGGCCCGGCCGCTGGGCCTGACGCCCGCTACAACCACAGTCTCGTAATCAGATAAGGTCTGTGCAGCCAGGCCTCTCTCCAACTCAGAGGCCTTACCACATAACGAGGGAATCACAATAGAGACCGCTAGTTGCTTCATATCGCTTATCTACCCGGATGCTCCAAGCGAGATCTCAGATAGCCATAGAGAAAAGTGAACTTGAAGCAATAGACTACAAAGAAAAGTATTATCTGGTGAGAGAATGGGGGCTTGGGGCTCAAATCAAAGCCTCTTGCCAGAGAGAGCACTGGGGGCAAAGCAGAGCGAACCAAAAGCGCATAAGGGGGGCGCTCCTCCCCAAATATAGCAAGTTGGGCCCTCCCATACCCCAATCGTGTCGATTTCTTCAAAAGCGCTCGTAAACTGGACCTAGCCGGGTGGAATACCTTCGCATCTCTACAGTAGACCAAAGAACGTCCCTTTCTAGTTGCTCGCCTCCCAAACTCGTAATCGCCGGAGGAGACTAGTCTCTCCTGAAAGAGCCCCACATCTTCGAAGACCTCTCTGCTCACCAGCAAATTGGCAGTCACACCGAAGCCCTCCTCCACACACCTCTCCTGATTGCGGAACATATAACGATCGCACGCTTCCCAGATATTTGGGGGATCATGGGTCACTATCTCCACCTCACCGGCAACCATATCGACTTCGCCATCCTGTAGACAATCCAACGCCCTCATCAGCCAATTCCTACCTACAACCACGTCAGAGTCCGTGAAAGCGAGAATCTCGCCCCTCGCCTCTCTAATTCCCCTATTCCGTGCTGCGTAGGAACTCTGGATTTCGCCCTCTACGAGATATCTGACCGGGTGCTTCTTGATTATTGTTGCCGTATTATCGGTGGAGTTATTATCGACTATGAGGATCTCATACCGCCCCTTTGGATAGTGCAAGTCCAACAGAGAGCGAATGCAGGCTTCAATTGTGGCCTCGCCATTGTAGACGGGGACTATCACTGAGACGAAGGGCCACTCTTCCATTAGTGGATCTCCCCTAGCAGCTTCTCCGGCAACCACTCATCATGTGAATCCAAAGAGGCAATATACTCCCCCTGAGCTGTCTTGATGGCGGTATTCCTTGCCGCGGCAGCGCCCCGATTCTTTTCGTGGCGGAGGTAATGGATGCGTGGGTCAGCAAAGGTCGCTACCACCTCTCCAGTGTGGTCGGAAGAGCCATCGTCCACGACGATCAATTCAAAGTCCTGATAGGTTTGATCCAGCACACTACGAATTGCCCGACCCAGCACGTGCGCCCGGTTGTAGGTCGGGATGATCACGCTCACCATCGGTTTTTCCGCCATGTGCACTCACTCTCCTCTACGCTTATCTAGAACAAAGAACCGGTGATAAGGCATCTCGAAGACTCGATAAGTCTTCTTGATCTCAAATCCAACCCTTCGCATTTTGTCCATCACCTTTCGCAATGGATAACCTGCCTTACCTATCTCCCAGAGGTGTTGACCGCCAAATCTATGTACGGGTGCCTTCAGCCGTGGAAAGGGTACGAGTATTTTGAGATCACCAATTTTGGGAATCTGGACATTAAGTCGGTAGGCTCTTGTGCAATCTGGAAGCGACAAAACGGCATGCAACTTCGAAACACGATGTATTTCCTTTAGCGCTTTCGGAAAATCCTCAAAAGGCAAGTGCTCAAGTACCTCGTAGCACGCTACAACTTCAAAAGATCCTTCAGGGAAAGGGATTGTAAGCACGGAGCCAACTTTGTCGGGATTTAGCCGCTCGTCAACATCAAGCGTAGTTACCTTGAAACCTCTTTGCTTCAGGTAGTTGCACACAAGGCCATTACCCACCCCAATCTCTAGGACGGTGTCCGGCTCAAGCGAAACAAGTTCTTGAATCTGGTGCCAGTAACTACAAAACCGCCCTTTGGTGTCGTAATCTACTTTATAATAATGTTGGGGCTCTACTTGGTGTTTCATACTTTATTTACGTGCTACCACCCAGGTAACTATGGGATACCTGTCTTCATTCCACGTAGCAAGCAAATGCCTTAAACTCAACTTAGTTTCAGGGATATGCATAAACCGCAATCTATTGCTTATAAAGCAAAGTAAGTGTACAACCCTGTTTCCGAAACCTTCACACTGGATTATTTCCGAAAAATCTGCGCAAAGGTATCTTAAAGCATCAGGGGAGAATCGCCAAAGGTCTTTTGGGCAAAGATGGATGAAATTCATAAAACAAGTGGTGTGTATCGCGATTCCTCCGGGCTTTAAAACTCTCCAAGATTCGTGTACTGCTGTCTTAGGATCTTCAAGATGCTCAATCACTTGGTCGCTTATAACAAAGTCAAATGTTTCGTCATCGTAGGGCAAGCTTTGCATATCAATCTCTGGATACCATGCTTCGGTGATTTCAGCGCTCCGCCTGCTTATTAAAGGGTAGAAATTCTCTATGCCGCTTATTCCTAAGATTCTCCCTTGCATCGGCGATGAAAAACATTTGTGAATTCGATTACACATGTGATACCTGGTTAAGTGCATGCTAAATCCCCCTGAACGCTCTCAAGGATTGCCTTATAACAGAATACATTCCATAATTTAGGAATCGATCCAAAACCAAAGCCATACCAAGATAGCTCATCACGCCTATGGCAGCGGATAGAACAAGCTGCAAAATTCCGACTGTGTGTGCAGTAATCTTAAAGACATATATTACTGAGACCATAACTAGACCATTTGCTAAGGGAAGGACTATCGCTTTACTAAAGTCTCTGATTGCACACCCAGTAATCCTTATACCCATATAACCGAAACCAACACTGGACACCAGGATACTCAGTAACACGGCAAGTGAGGCACCAGATATTCCCAATTGAGTAGTTAAAGGAGAGATTGAAATCGCCAATACTGATAGTCGGATCATCTGTAGCATAGTATCTATCTTTGGACTTCCGATACCTTGAAACACATAGCCAGAAGTTCCTGCCACTGATCTTAGTAAACCTGCCAAAACCAATACCTGCATCGCTGGAACCATAGGCATCCATTTTTCTCCTAGAAATAGGTGAGTAAATTCGCGAGACAGGATAAAAATCATTCCTGCTAATGGTATAGAAATAAAGGCTGTAACTTGCACAACTTTCAAATAAGCCTCTCCTAGTTTAGGAAGACCATCTTGTAGTTTTGAATACGTTGGGAATGTTACTTGCGAAACTACGTGCGTTATCTCTGTTGCTGGCATGTTTGAGATTCGGTAAGCCAACTGATACAAACCAAGCGCTGTCACACCAAGCAACTTTCCTACAAAGATATCATCACCTTGAGTAGTGAGGAATACAAGCACACTCGAACCTAATATCCATCTCCCAAAGTTATGCAACTCCTTCGCTTTCGCTCCTTCCAACCGCAATCTCGGTCGATAAGGGTGAATCATGTACGACACCACCATCCGCACGAAGTTCGCGGCCAAAAGCCCGAAGATGAGCGCCCAAGCGTTCCGGAGCAAAAGAGCGGCGGTGATTGCTACCACAAGATCCACTAGCGTGCCGCTCACTTGGTAAACGAACTGTTTGTGAAACTCCAGTTCCTTCTGGAAGTAGACAACGCCGATGTTGGTAAAGCCCTGAAAGAGCATCGAGAGCCCCAGCACGCGCAGCAGCGCTGCGGCCGCCGGTTCGCCGAAGAACGCCGCTACATAGGGGCCAATCCCGAAGAGAATCAATGCTAAGAGCGCCCCACGGATCGCCTGCACCGTCCAGGTGGTGTCCAGATAGGGTTTTATGTCCCTGTCCTTCTGGATGAGCGCCTGCTGAAACCCCGTCTGCGAGAACGTCTCCAGAGCAGACATCGCGAGAAGCGCGATCCCGAACAGGCCGAAGTCCTTCGGCGCGAGCAGTCGGGCCAGCACAATAGTGCGCACCAACTTGAACAGCCGGTCCACAATCCGCAGCGCAAAGACCCAGAAGCCGCCGCGAACCACCCGCTGGGAAAGCGTCCCACCTGGCGACAAGAGCCGCTGTAGCCGGCTCTTCTGTAGAGCGATCCATCCAGTCCGATTTGTCACACCCATTATGCCGGCACTCGTCGCTGCTGCACCTGCTTGCGCCATTCAATCGTCCGGCGTAGCCCCTCTTCAAACGAAGTCTTGGCTCGGAACCCAAGCAACTGCTCTGCCTTGCTCGTATCCAGGTATAGGACCGCCGGCCGCTGCCCCCCGACCGTCGCTGGGCTCACGTTGCCGTACCGCCAGCACCCATGAAAAAGCGGCACACTCATCATTCCAATACCCTTTCCCCCCCCATCGCCTCTACCCTGGCCACTACCATATCGATGGCCGTGACGTTGAACCCCCCTTCAGGGATGATGATATCCGCGTACCGTTTGCTGGGCTCCACGAACTCCAGATACATCGGCCGCATGATCTCCAGATATTGGCGGACCACCGATTTCATGGTCCGTCTGCGCTCGGTAATATCCCGCTGCAACCGTTGGATGAAACGGATGTCGGCATCGGTGTCTACGAAGATCTTTAGGCCCATGAGTTCTCTTAGAGCCTTATGGGCGAAGATGAGTATCCCCTCTACCAGGGTCACCCCTCTTGGCTCCACTCTCCTCGTATGGGTCGTGAAATCGTAAATCGGTACCTCTACCGGGGAGCCGGCTTGCAACCGTTTGAGGTGTTCTACCAGGAGGTTGGTATCTAGGGCGCCAGGATGATCGAAATTGGTCTTATGGCGCCCCTCAAGAGGCAAGTGGCTTAGATCCTTGTAGTAGGAGTCATGTTGAATGTGGGTGATCCGTTCCCTCCCTACTCGCTCCAAGATAGCCTCAGAGACCGTGGTCTTTCCGGAGTCGGTACCCCCCGCCACTCCGATGATTGTCGGTTTCATCTATACTCCTTAGACCCTCTTCCCCCTCTATTATATATTATTGCCGCTTCCCGGGGAAGGATACCTTTCTCCTATTTGATCTGTTGCAGAATCTACCTTGCTGCGATATACTAGAAGAGAGATGGAGATCGAGACCTTAATCGAGGAAGTGAAAGAGTATCACCCTCAATGCGACCCAGGCCTGATCCGCCGGGCCTACGAGGTGGCTTCCCAGGCGCACGACGGTCAGATGCGGGCCTCTGGGCGGCCCTACGTTCAACACTCTTTGGAGACGGCCGCCCTTTTGGCCGATCTCCGTTTAGACCCGGTTACTATCGCCGCGGCGATTTTGCACGATGTGCCAGAGGATACCGGGACCCCCTTGGAGACGATCCGCCAGGAATTCGGTGAAGAAGTAGCCAGACTGGTGGATGGGGTCACCAAACTGAGCCGCATAACCTGGGAGAGTCTGGAGGAAGAAGAGGCGGAGAGTCTGCGCAAGATGTTCCTGGCCATGGTAGATGATGTTCGGGTAGTGCTCATCAAACTGGCCGACAGACTCCATAACATGCGTACTCTGGCGGCCCTGTCCCCCTCGAAGCAGAGGAAGATCGCCCAAGAGACGCTGGAGATCTTCGCTCCCTTGGCCAACCGGCTGGGCATCTGGCAGATGAAATGGGAGTTGGAGGACCTGGCGCTCCAGTATTTGGACCCAGATAAGTATCAAGAGATAGGCAACCTCATCGCCGAGCGAAGGGTAAGCCGGGAGCGGCATATCACCGCCATTATCGATACCCTTAAGGCGCGGCTGGCCGAGGAGGGGATAAAGGCGGAGATAACGGGGCGCCCCAAGCATATCTACAGCATCTGCCAGAAGATGAAGACCAAAGAACGGTCCTTCGATGAGATCTACGATGTGCAGGGGGTGCGTATCATTGTAGACGAGGTGAAGGATTGTTACGCCGCTTTGGGCATCGTCCACACCCTTTGGCGGCCCATTCCCGGGGAGTTCGACGACTACATCGCCATGCCTAAGGACAATATGTACCGCTCCCTCCATACGGCCGTAGTGGGCCTCCAGAGTAAGCCGTTAGAGATACAGATCCGTACTTGGGAGATGCACCAGACAGCGGAGTTAGGTATCGCCGCCCATTGGCGGTACAAGGAACGGGTGGGGCGAGACACCAGCCTGGAGGCGAAGATAGCCTGGCTGCGAGGGCTAATGGAGTGGCGGCAGGAACTGGCCGACGCTCAGGAGTTCATCGATTCCCTCAAGACCGACCTTTTCCCTAAGCAGGTTTACGTCCTCACCCCTAAAGGAGACATCATCGACCTCCCCGATGGAGCCACCCCCATCGATTTCGCCTATCGCATCCACACGGAGATAGGGGAGCGTTGTCGCGGAGCCAAGGTCAACGGCAAGTTGGTGCCCCTCAACTATCGGCTTCAGAGCGGCGACCAGGTGGAGATACTCACCACCAAAAAGGGTGGGCCCAGCCGCGACTGGCTCAACCCTCATCTGGGATACGTCGTCACCTCGCGCGCCAAGCAGAAGATACGGCAGTGGTTCAGGCGGCAGGAGAGGGAGGAGAGTATCGCCCAGGGGCGGGAGATAGTGGAGAAAGAACTGAAACGGTTGGGGATAGAGGAGAGTTTCGAGGATATCGCCCGTCTTTTCCGCTTCAAAAGGGTGGAAGACCTTTTCGCCGCTATCGGATACGGGGACATAAACGTCCAGCAGATCGCAACCCGATTGGTAGAGAAGGAAGAGGAGGAACCAGAGCTACCCACGGTGGCTCCACCAACTCCTCCTATTTCCGGCATAACGGTGCTGGGCGTGGGGGACCTGCTCACTCGAGTGGCTCGTTGCTGTCATCCTCTGCCTGGAGACAAGGTGGTGGGCTACGTGACCCGGGGACATGGCGTCACCATCCATCGGGCGGATTGCGGCAACATCCTCCGCCGGACCGATAAGGAGCGACTGATAGAGGTAGAGTGGGGAACGGATAGGAAACAGGTCTATCCGGTGATGATAAAGGTGGTGGCTTTCGACCGTAAGGGGCTTCTCAAAGACATCGCCACCATCGTCGAGGCTGAGGATGTGAACATGACTGCGGCCAACGTCACCACCAGCAAAAAGGATCATATGGCGGTGATCACCGCCACCTTGGAGATCGCCAATATGGCCCAGTTGAGCCGCATCCTCGCCAAGATCGAGAGCCTCAAGAACGTCTTAGAAGCCCGCCGCCAGATGGGGTGATTCTTCTGAGGCGAGGTAGACGACCGCTATGTGAGTCGGAAGTCGCAAAGAGATGAAGAGACCCTGAACGCTCACGATATTGATTCCATCTGGTCGTTCGCTTTAGAGAATGAAAAGAGGGGTGGCCACGGCCACCCCTCCACAGCATCTAGATAGGCGCACCTTTTCTCATGGTTGCCTAGCGCTGGTGTCAGGCGGGACTTTCTCCTCAGACCAGGACCTCTCGATGGTCGCCGCAGCCTCGAGATCGTTCAACCATCTGGAAAAGGCTGCGTTCTTCCGCCTCTCAAGCGTCGCGGGGTCCAGTTCCCTATCCTCGTCCTTCTCCTCCAATTTGAGGATCTCGTAGCCCCTCGCCGTCTCTATTACCTGGCTTATCTCGCCTACCTCTAACCGAAAGGCCATCGCGCTAAAGGGGATATCCCGCTCGTCGAAAGCCATCCACCCCACATCTCCCCCGTTCTCCTTAGTGGCTTCATCGATAGAGAGTCCCTGAGCTAGAGTGGCGAAATCCTCCCCTGCCTCCAACCTCTCCCGGACGGCTTCGGCTTCCTCTTCCGTCTCCAAAACGATGCGTCGCATGCGGACCTGCTCCTCGCTGGTGGGCACGTCCCGCCTGATAACCTCCCACATCTTGGAGCGCAAGAAGCCTCGCCGTACTATATCCCGATAGAACCCCTCCGAGATCCCCACCTTGGCTAGAGCCGCCAGGTTCTGCTGGTACCCTTGCTTGAACTGTTCCTTGGTTACGGGGGGAAGGGTAGGGGTAGGGGTGATGGGTTCGGTAGCGGTGATGGTAGGGGTAATGGCCTCTCGCTGGTAGCCATAACTCTCCTCGATGGCTCTATCTATCTCCTCCTCGGTGACCGTCATCCCCCGCTCCTGAGCCCCCTGTCGTATCAACTCATCCTCGATCATCATCTCCAATGCCTGGGAGGGGATCTGGGCTCGCTGGAGTTCTAACCGCGCCAACTCCTGTTGAAAGAGGCTGGCGATCCCAGTCGCCATCTCGTCGCTGGCATCTAACTGGCTTAGTTGTCTCTCCAGGTTTCGACGGTATTGATCTAGCGTGAATCTCTGGAAGATGACCATCTTTTGGTACTCATCGGTACGTAGGGGCACCCCATTGACCACCGCTACCGGAGAGGCGGGCTTAAGGAACTTCATCTCATAGTAGCCGAAGCCCAGGATACCCAACACCAAAAGGAGTACAGCCCCTGCTCCCAAGAGTATGAGCCGTCTTTGTCTCTCCTCCCTCTGGCGGCGGGAGATCTGTTTCCGCGTGAGGGAAACTTCCCGTTTGACCTTTCGCTTGGCCATACCACCTCTAGTAGCAAGAGAGGCATAGGCAAAGCGCGCTACGCCTCTCCCTTGAATTAGCGGAGATTAACTGCCCCGGACATGCTCGGCGGTGAACGGTAGGAGGGCCAGATGGCGAGCCCGCTTGATGGCCACCGCCAATTGGCGCTGATGACGGGCACAGACGCCCGTCTTCCGCCGGGCCTTGATCTTTCCCCTGTCGGTTAGAAATCGGCGCAAAAAATCCGCGTCTTTATAGTCTATCTCTTTTATCTTCTCCATGCAGAAGAAACAACTCCTCCGCCGAGAAGAGGGATACCTCCTGCGCTCAACGACTCGCCTCTCTGGACGCCTTTCTTCCTCTTCTTCTCTCAATGTATCCTCCTCATAGCCTACTTATCCATCGTTTCCCACAGGGATCCTTTACGGAGGCAATCACTCTACACCACGGAATCCCTTTCTACGCTTTCCTCCTCCGCCAACCTTGGCACCCTTGAGTCCAAGGGAACCATCTCGTTGGCTACAACCTCAGTACGGTAATGCCTCTGCCCTTGATTCTCCCAGCTACGGGTTTGGAGTCTACCCTCCACATAAACCCGGGAGCCCTTGCTGAGATACCTGTTGCATATCTCGGCTAGGTTCCCCCAGGCTACTACTCGAAACCACTCTGTCGCCTCTCGCTGCTCGCCTTCAGAGGTGACCCAACTCCTCGAGGTGGCTATGCTGAAAGAGGTTACCGGCCGCCCCGTGGGAGTGTAACGCATCTCTGGATCGCTCCCTAGGTTGCCGATGATCATCACTTTGTTAAGGCCTCTCGCCATCCCTATACACTCCTTTCCTCAAACCTACCTCTCTAGACCCGCACTATCAGATAGCGAATGATCTCCTCCGATAAGGTTAGACTCCTCTCCACCTCCTTCAACATCTGGGGTTCCAACTGGATTCGATTCAATACATAGTACCCCTCCTTCAACTTCTGGATGGGGTAGGCTAGGCGGCGTTTGCCCCAACGTTTCACTTCCGTTACCTGCCCGCCGTTACCGGTCACAACCTGGTCCACTTTCTTGCTTATCTCTTCTAGAGCCTCCTCTTCGACATCCGGGCGAACGATGTAGATTAACTCGTACTCCCTCAATCTAATCTCCTTTCCACGGGTTTGCCCCGAGTCCACCTCGGAGCAGAAAGGCCCTCAACAAGGGCAAATTATATCATGGACGCCCCTTATGGGCAAGGCTAGAGGTGAAATCGAATATGGACGATGTCTCCCTCTCGTATCCAGTAATCGCGTCCCTCTAAACGCAAGAGTCCCCTCTCTCGAGCCCGGGCAAAGGAACCAGCCCTCATGAGATCTTCGTACGATATGATTTCGGCCCGGATGAAGCCTTTCTTCATATCACCATGGATCTTCCCCGCGGCCTCCACCGCAGGGGTGCCTCTCGGTACCGTCCAAGCGCGGACCTCTCGGCCTCCGGTGGTGGTGAAAAAGGTGACTAGGTCGAGGAGCCGGTAACTGGCCTCGATAAGGCGGTTGAGCCCCGGCTCCTCAAGTCCCACTTCCTCCCTGTAGGCTTGGGCTTCTTGCTGGGGCCACTCCAAGAGTTCCGCCTCCAACTCGG
>JREQ01003107.1_pt1 | contig 16942 bp, 24 predicted proteins | sample 210151 | NCBI WGS metagenome assembly JREQ01 (sample SAMN03019617, study PRJNA260268) | marine sediment metagenome | biome: Marine; feature: Sediment; material: Clay; isolation source: clay from marine sediments 31 meters below sea floor depth collected from... | place: New Zealand: Canterbury... | reverse complement strand
TGTGACTGCTGCGGCGCTTAGGGCGTGGGGCTGTCGGTTATGACGTACAACAAAGATCTGTTGCATTTTCTCGGCAGCTTTGATGAAGTGGCCGGGTTTGAGAACGGGTAGTCTCTGTGCATAAATATCGTACGGTTGAAAACTCATGTATATTCCTCCTTCTTGTTGTTGTTAGGAGTATGTTAGGCGGTTTTGGTTTATTAGTTTTTCTTACCACAAAGTCTCAATCGGCACTAGCTCAACTTCGATTATGTATTCTTTTGTTTCTGTGATGTTCCATTTGACTGTTGCAGGTCGGTAGCCTGGTGCTAACGCTTTTACGGTGTATTCGCCTAGTGGTAGCCTGTTTATCGTGAAGCGTCCAGACTCGCCGATGTCGACGGGTACGTCGTCTATTGTAACTTCGGGGTATGGTATGGGGAACTCTGTTTGTTGGTCGAGTACCACGCCTTTTATGGTGGCTACTAGCGCTGGGGGTTTTGCTACGGCCCTTGGGACTAGAGCGGCTGCTAGGATAATGCCGCCTTCAACTGCTGCTAGGATTGCTACGTCGCGTCCGGTTCCCATTTTAATCACCTTGTAACTCTCATTTCCCTCATTGTTTCGGGAAGAACAATATATCCGAGAATCCAAGCGTCCACTTTCGCCGCTTCGCCTGTAGATACTACTTCAAAAGTAAATGACGTTTTGAATATGGGTTGCGGCATCATAGTGGCTTGTTTCTCTTCCTTTAGAGCAACATAGTAGACGGGCCAATCGAAAAGGTATTCTACTCTGGCGCCCCGCCACCATTTAAGCGTAGTAAAATCTGTGTCGGTGCTGAAGATTCCAACCGGGTAGAAACGCACGTTCTTTTTCAGACTTTTGTACGAAGAGCCTACAGGCAGTTTATATTCAGTCCATCCGAAATGAACAGGTTTCAACGCTTCAACCGTCATGGGTATGCCTTCTGCTTTTTCGATGCGTCTAGCTTCGGCTAAAGCGTCCTGGTAGCCACCAGGAGCAAAACGTCTCATAAACTCAAACATAACTCTACTCTTGAAAACGTTAGGAACCTCATCGAAGATGCTTTCATACAATATTGGCATTTTCTTTCACCATCCCTTACTATTTACGTTCGCTCATAAAGATTTAACTCTTATAACCTCGCTTCAGAGTGTCCTAACCCAATAAAATTCACTAAGTCGTGATGAAGATATTTCGCCTCAACCGTGTCGCCCCGCTCTTCAGCTTTGTCCCGGTATTCTGTGAAGGAGTTTCTGACGGCTTGGCAGCCTTCCTCGAACGTGAAACCGGCAGCCAGCAGGATGGGAAGTTGTAGAGCTGACGCAAAGAAGGGGTAGGCTTCGTGGTCTCCGCCGTTTTCAGCTAGGAAAATGTAGGCGTCCTGGAATGCTGCTACTGCTCGAGCGCCGTAGCTTATGAGACTGCGGGCTAATTGTTTTCCTGCGTTGCATGTGAAAAGGTAGACTATGCGGCCTCTCATCCATTCAGGGTTTTGCCGGATAATTTTTACGTTTAGCTCTTGATCCCAGCTTTTGATTCCTAAAATAACGTGGTAGTCGCAGCCTGTAACGCCCTTTGCGCCTCCATGGCCGTTGAGTATAACGAAGTCGGGATCGTATTTTAGAAGGGCTTTCTGAAACTGGGTTAGAACTGCTGTTTTCAGTAGCACAACTTTATGGCCGTATCTGGTTAGAAGAGGTGTAGCTTTTTTGAGATAGTGGTAGCCGTACCGGGTTGAGGGGTCATGTGGACATGCAACGATGAGGATTGTTGCCATTCAAGTAGGCTTCCTCAAGTTAGGTTTTAGCCCACGCTTCAACTTTTGCGGCTGGCACCCGGGCGCCTTTAGCTACGGCCGATATGAGCGCGCCACGTGTAGGCCCGTAAACAAGGATACCTCCAACTACTGCGCCTATGCCAAAGACTATGAGGTATTCTTTTAAGCCTGGGCTTGGTGACAGTTTCAGAATCGTATCTCTTCGCTTCATCAAATTATCCGTACTCTCGTAAAGTATCGGCATTTATTTTTGTCTCCTTTCTTCATATTCGTGGTCTGCTTTCTTTAAACTTTTGCCTAGAGATCCGCCTTTCCGCTTCTCACGTTCCGCTTCTTCGGGGGTCATTACTTTGCTGAAGGTTGCAATCTTCCGTTTCTCTCGTTTGCTCATTTTCTAACCTTCGGTATCACACTTTTAACTACGTAGATGCCTAGAGCAACCGCTGATAGGCCGGCTCCGACAAGAAGTAGGGTTCCCAGCCAGGGTTTTGCGTATGGTGGGATGACGCCCCATATTGGTTCGATCACTTTGGTGATGACTAGCCAGATGGCGAAGACTATGAGGATGGTTATGCATAATGCGAGTATAAGGGGAACTATTAATGGGCTAATCGGTGAGCCGCCGATGTAAGCCTCGTATTCGATGTGGTATTCGGTATATGTTACTTTCCATATAGCCCATGAGTTTAAGACTCTGAAAGCTACTAGCTGTTCTCCTTTATCTTCGCACGCTTGCTTTAAAGCGTTGCGTATATGGTTTTTAAGGTCGGTAGGAGTCATGTAGATGCTGCTTACGGCGTATTCTTCGACTACTCTATAATAGTCGGGTTCTTCTTTTTGAAGTGAGCTGATTCTTTTGGGCCTAAGTTTTTTCATTCTAGGCGCGTATGTTTCGTAGAGGATTGGCATGGTATCACTTCTTTAGTACGGGCGGGAATGCTTTTGATAAGCCAATTATTACAACGCCTGCGGCTGCAACACCGGTAAAGGCTAAAAGTGGTTTTCCGTATGGCGCATACCAAAAGTACCATTGAAGCGGATGCTGTGTTTTCATGTGTTCCTCATATTTTGCAGGGTCAGTAAAGATTTCTCCGCAGACAGGACAAGTTAATGTGACTTGAAGCAAAATTGTTAAGGTTTCTTCAGTATCTTTTACGCGTCCAGGAGCAAAGGAGTAGTCCTCGTAGAGTAGACACACCTATCTCGCCTCTATGGTTTTCCGTGTCCACCTTCTACAAGCAGGTTCCATGTTTTGTTCGGCATTGTCTGTTCTGCGCCTGTGCGCACTAGATGCTCGCCACTTTTCAAGAAGGGATCTCCGATTGGTTGATCTATGATTTGTCCGGTATCTGTGTCTTTAACGGTGTACCAAATGTAGTCATCGTCACCATCGTTTCTAATGTCTACCGTAATTTTCAATTTTGTTCCTGCCGCTGCCTTCGTAATTTTGGTTCCATCCAAGTCTTTAGCGTAAGCATCCACTATCACGCCTTTTCCAGCGGCTAAAGTGATTATTAGGTTACGTTCTGTGTCTTTTGTTCTAGCAAAAGCTCTCCGCTGTTGCGGTGTGTATGTTTCGTATAGGAACAGTTCCATACTTTTCATTAGTTAAGGGGCCTCCAGAGGCGTGGAAACGAAAGAGGAAAGAGGGGGGTTAGGTTTAGCTGTAGATTACGGTTTCGGCTTTTGTTCTTGGCAGTACGACGAAGGCTAAGAGCCATGCGTTCACTTCTGATGGGTATGGTGTTCCGGATAGTGCTGAGTGGACGATGTAACGGAAGGTTTCTCCGGCGCGGAACTCATAGTGTTTCAGGTTGCCTTTGTATGCGCCTTGTTTCTCCTCGAAGCGTTGTATTGGGAATGTGAACCAGTCGCCGATGTAGTCTACTCCGGCGCCTAGATACCATTTGATGTAGTCGAAGTATTGATCCCAGCTTATTATTCCGTATGGGAAGAAGGCACAGTTAGAAGATAGTGTGATCGTTGTGGTTCCGCCGGGTAACACGTAGCTTGCGTAGGTTCCTGCTCCTGCTGCGTCCAGGAAGTGTGTAGGCTTGAGGAACTCGATTCGCATGTGGATTTCTTCTTTGGCGCCGATCCGGGCTGCTTCGGCTCTGGCTGCCATGTAGCGTTCAGTTACGATGGCGTAGAACTCATCACGGTGAGTTGGTGCGAAACATGGGCCTTGAAGTGACAGTTTCATCTCCTCCTTAGATTTCCTCGACGAGTGGATCTATGGGATACGTCACTCGTTCGAGTTCTTCAAGATCTTCGAGTCCTTCTCTGCCAATCGGTAGTTTGGCACCGCGCTTTTTCCTGAAAGCGTAAAGTGCTTGTTTCCGCAGTTCATCCAAGATCAGGATAGATGCGCCTGTAGCTAGTTTGGCTCCGCCCATCGCGGCCATTGATGCTCTATTCACTCTGCCCTCATCTGTCTCTGGAAACCATGATTCCGGCTTTTTGGCATAGGCAAGTCCGATCTCAACGACTCCGAGGCCGACTCCTACGACGCCACTGACTTTGTAGCCTTTTGTTGGTTCTGCCTCAGTAGAACCGATTCGATAGCCTTTAGCTCCGTATTCAATGGCAATAGGAACGGTTACGCCTATTACCGCCAATAGTGCGGGTTTCATAACTATTGAGTCTGGCATGTTTATACCTCGTTGATAGTTGAATGGTTTTTATAAGATATAAAACTGATTGAACAGTTAGATAGCATCGGATATACAAGTGGCAACGTTTGTGCCATGTGGCACAATCACCTCTCGGGGTAGAGGTGGGACACTTAAAATTCCTTTGTTACTCTAATTTCCACACCAGCTCGAAGGCTTCAGCAACGTCAACCCCGCAGGTTAAGCCTCTGAATTTCGCCGTTTTCATCCAGGCTTTATGTGTGAAGAAGGGCCTAGAATATTGAGATTTATAGCATTTTAGAACCTGGATCTTCTGTTTAAACTGTTGTGAGATGTCAATGTACACGTTTGGTTTAAAATTATATAGCATATTTGGCGCGCGCGCTGTGATCTCGTAGAACCTAACCTCTTTTAGTCTGAAGGCTCTCAATGCGGCCCAAGCGACTGTTTGATGATCTTGATGACTGTCTTTTATGGTGTGAACGTAAACGCGGGCGGGTTGGATTCTCTCGTTGAGTTCTTCAAGTTTCTCTCTGATTTCACCGGCAAACTTCCATAGTCGCGTGTTCTCAAAATCCCAAATATGCACACGATCTTTCTGGAAGCCCATCAGTTTTGTGGCTTTCATAAGCTCCTTTTTAAGTTCGTCAGCCGTGAAGTTTAAGCCACTGTGTTGACTGCAAAGGGTGAATACTGCGTAATGTGCCTCATCAATGGTTTTTCTTTTCAGGATTGTTCCGGCACAGCCTATTTCCACGTCGTCAGGATGAGCGCCCACATATAGAACTTTTATGTTCTCCGCCTCTTAATGGATCGGGCAGGAACCCCAGCTACAACATCGTTGTCGTCAACGTTTTTAGTTACTACCGCGCCCATTCCGACAATAGTGTTTTTTCCAATTTTAACGCCGTCTCTTATGACTGCTAGAGGCGCGATCCAAGTGTTGTCTCCTATTTGTGCGCTTCCAGCAATACATGAGAGGCATACGATTATGCAGTTTTTTCCAATGGAGACGTTATGGGCTATATGGACTAAATTATCTATTTTTGTTCCTTCGCCGATGATTGTATTGCCAAGTGTTCCCCGGTCTATGCAGGTGTTCGCACCGATGGATACGTTGTTTCCGATGATTAGGCCGCCAAGATGCGGAAAATGCTCGTATACGCCTTCCTCGTTTTTTTGAAATCCGAAGCCCTCAGAGCCTAAAACGCCTCCCGCTTTTATAGTGACGTGTTTTCCAATGACAACCTTTTCGCCTATAACAACGTATGGGCCAATGGAGACGTCCTCACCAATTTGACAGTCGCCACTAATGATAGCTGTAGGATGGATTTTGCGCTCTTTCTTTTTGACGCAAAACGTTTTGACGGAACGTATGAAGCAGAGTCGAGGATCTTCCACTAACAGCAGTGTCTTGTCCTTGAATGTAACGTTTTGGAAATCGTAAGAGCAGATTATGACGCTTGCCTTGGAATTTTTTATAAGGTTTAAACCTTCTTCGCCTTTTTTTCCCCGCGAACAGAAAGACAGGCTGCCTGCGCATGCATTATTTATTGGGTCGCATCTGTGGAAAGTTCTGTTTACATCGCCGTTTACTATTGCTGGCGCGATTAAGTCTACGATGTCTTTTACCATGAAAGTTTTTTCGTCCATGTTACTTCACACTTTGCAGATTGGATATAAATTCTTTGGCTCTAACCTCATGAGTATGATATTTCAAAGCGGTTTCGTAGCCTCTGCGCGCTATCGTCTCTCTTAGCTGGTCGTCCTCTAAGTAATAGGTTAGTGTCTGCTGCCAGTTTTGAGCGTTTATCTCTACAAAGTTCCAGCCAGACTTAAAATGCAGTTCTTCAGCGTGGAAGGGTTTGTCAGCCATAACTAAGCTTCCGCTCATCATTCCTTCAAAGTATTTGCGGACAGGATAGCGCGCGATGCCTGAGCCGAAAACGAAAATTTTGCTTTCCGCTACTGCCTTTGCATAATCTTCTCCAACAAGCCGTTTCTTCCTCAGCTCCGGGTCATCGAGAATCAACTGGATGTTATGCGCTAATTTTGGTATGTTCGGAGGGCGCTTGTTCAAGAATCGCCAATGCTTCTTACTTGCCAGTCGAGGAAGATGTTCTGATATTGCTAGACGAAGAGGGTAGAAGCGACCTACGCTTCCCATAAGGGTTACATCATATTTTTTCTCTGACTCGCTCACTGGCTTAAACACTGTTGGATTGACGCTCCAAGGAAGAAAAAAAGAAGGGATGTTCAATTGCTTCACAAAGTAGTCTTCACTCACTCTTACACAGTGTCCACTACTTATCATTTGTTCAAAATTTTTTCCGAAGCAAGCTCTAAAGTCTTTTCCTGTTGGAAAGTGAACGACAGTATGTTTACAACGCATAAACACGGCATCTAGAACTGCATTTAGTTGACGGATGTTTTTCGCCATAGTTACGTGGATGTCACCCACCCAGGAAGCAAGTTTATAGTTTCGATTAATCATGCGCGCGGGTATGTTATGACCAAACACCCAGTCAGGCTCATCGTTTATGTAGAGGCGGTTAATCGTATCGTTTAGTTTTTCTCCTTCGATATGATCGGGATACCCCTGTCCAGCTATTTTGCATTCCGTTTGTCGCGCAACTTCTAGGATGAAGTAGTCGTATTTTCTTCCGTAGAAGTAGCCCCAAAGACTTGGGTAAGCGAACAAGATTTTCATTGAATCGCCTCTAACATGAAGATGGGTCGCAGCCCTTCACGCCAAACCTCCTTCACTGTGCAGCCCATTTGTTTTTCAGCGATCTCAGCCAATTTGGATTCTGTGAAGGAAAAGCGCATCTTCTGTTTTTGCTCTTGGGTTAGCCACCCTATTTCTTCTGTGGACATTGGGGTTTCAAAGAATATTCTATTTGCTTTGCCTTTAAAAACGCTGAGTGCCTTAAACGCTTCCTCTAAACCTGCGCGGAGTATTCTATGATGGAGTGTTGACAAGAAAAGGATGTTGTCGAAATGTACGTCACGGTTTAGGAAGGTTTCCCAAGTTGCATGATGGCATGTTACTTTACCTATTAAACCCTTTATTGTTGTCAGGTATCTTGCTATGGCTATACGTTTTGAATTGCTGTCTAGGGCCGTGACTGTATAGTTTTTTTTCGCTAATTCAATGGTGAAGTATCCCTCGCAACATCCAATATCCAGGACGGTTTTACCTGCTAAATGTTTAAGGATGTACTCTAATCGTTTCGATGAATCTCTGCGGAAGATGCTGAAGCCTTTAACTCTTTCGTCATCTACAGGTTGGTAGAGGTTTTTTCTTCCGTTGTTCAGCTCCAGTAGCGTTTTAACTAGAGGGAAATCTCCTTTACGCCCAAAACGCTGTATCCAAAATTGAAATAGCTCTATGTTTACGTCTGTAACTATGCTCAGATACTTCATTATGCAGAGACGGTGATAACCGTCGCGCACCTTAATGTGTCCCTCATCATCAAAGTGAACGATTATGACTGAGCCATTGTACCCTTTTTTCTTTATGTTATGGTACAGTTTGATAACGTCTTTTTGTCTACGTTGAATGGTTTCTTCGTCTCGACACCCATACCATTTTCGATCTTCCTTCACGCTTTTTCTTAACCATTCTATAAGAGGCGAATTGGTTAAGTCTTCGCCTTTACGGTACATATCAAGTGTGTCAGTAAGTATTTTATAAAGGAAGCCTGTTGGAAGAAATTGGCTGCTAATTTTTTTTATCAAACCAAACTCTCCATTTTGGAAAGACTGATTGTATCTAGTTCGTCTGCTATTCTCGGCCACAGATCATATAGTTTCTTTCTTTCTGGCGGATGATTCAGGTTAACGTTTTGGATGCTCAAGATTTCGGGTGTATGTGTGGTTTTCCATCCGGCCCGTTTAATCCAGTAGGCTATCATGTAATCCCAGTATGCACAAGTCTCTAAGTGTTCTTTCATGTAACCGTGAATGTAAGGTTGCACTTGGTTGAAGGCGTCTCGGTTATATATGGTTCCGGATCCCACGCATTTGTCGGCGTTTCTAGGTTGAATTATGGCTTCTGTTGTTTTCAGTCGAGTAGTGTAAGGGTAAACTCTAACAACGTTCCCATGAATCAAACCCACATCGGCATGTCCGTACTTAGCTAATATACGCCTTCGGTCTCCAAACATCATGTCGTCGTCATCAACCCAGCAGACCCATTTATTCTCAGCTTCCATTATTGCTCTATGGACGTTGCATGCTACATCATAAGCATGATTTAGGTATGAGGTTTGTTTTGGATTGCAGGTTTGCACATAAACTTTTGCTCCTGCTGCTTTCAAGATTTTTTCTGCTTTACCGTAGTCTTTCAGTGTTATCGGGTCAATGTACGCTCTGAACTCAGTAGGTCTCTGTTTAACCACGCTTGCCACTGCCCGCTCAAGCAACTCGTCATCTCTCGACACCAACATTGAAACAGTGAATTTGCGAGTGAAACGATTTAGAAAGTCTCTGTACTGTTTACTTATTAGATTCCAATTCCATTTTTCTTCAACCGTCTTCCTTGCATTCACAGCTAACGCACGCGCAAAGCCTGGTGATTCCTTTAGCTTCCTTATGGCTCCGCGTATATCTCGGACGTTACATTTCACAGGTAGAAGTAAACCGTTGTACCCATCTACTATTGTCTCGCTTACGTCCCCAACCAGTGTAGTTATCACAGGTATCCCACTGGCCATAGCTTCATAAACCACCAAGGGATGAGACTCAGTTTCCGATGTAACTAAAAGACAGTTAAGCGAGTCATAGAAGGCAGGCATCTTCTCGTTTGGAATGAACTCTCTTGTAGTGTATTTGGTTGTTACGTGTCCGGCAACTTTCAGTTTTATCTTCCGCATTCCTTTAACAGCCTCTACGGCGAAAGCATAGCGTTTTGATTTTCTCCGTGTACTTCCAACCCATCCAACGGTAAATGTTTCTGACGGCTCACTACTTGGAGGTTTAGGTTGAAATTTTTCCAAGTCAACTCCATGCGAGAGAATGGTTACTTCTTTGTCAGGAGCTTGAACTTTCAGTATTTTCAAGATTTCGCTGTTGTTTGCTCCGATAAACCGGAAGTCTTTAGCAGATTGAAGACTGAATCCTTCGTCAAATATGTGTTCACCGGCCACACATAAAATAGTGTTTTCAGGATTTAACTTCTTTAGCACACGCGGATCTGCGAGCATCTGGCCCCTGTAATCCATTATCCAGTACCAGGCAAGCACAACGTCAAACCGTGAAGTGTCAATTTCTCTTTCAATGAAGTCTCTTGCCGAAACGATGACTCCCCTATAGCCCTTAAGATGTTCTAAGAGTTCTCTTGCTGCTATATCCCATGCCCATTCGTATTGATCTACAATAAGCAGTAACGTTCTTATTTTAGGAAACATGCCAGACCGATAGGCCGTTGCCTTCTTCTCTAAGAGTAGTTTATTCCGTTTTCTTCCTTCTTTCATTTGGGGATGAGGAGGGTGCCACTGATGTTTTACTTTTGCAGTGAATAGAGGCTTTAAGATGATACCGCTTTCTTTCATTTTCATTATGAAATCTGTGTCTTCGTAGCCCCAAAAACCGTTATAGTCTTCATTGAACAACCCGACTGTTATCGCCTCTTCTCTATGGAAACAGATGTTTCCGCCGTATCCGCCGTCTAAGCTGCCCTTTAAGATTGGTGCGTCCTTACGTGTGCGTCTAACCACGCCATTTTTACTTAGAAAGTCGAATCCTCCAAGCAATAATCGACCCATTCCAGCGTTTTTTCGGTATCTCTCGATAAAGTTAGGTTCTGGAATACAGTCGTCGTCAAGACAGATTATTAAGTTGTTTTTCGCCGCGAGTATGCCAGTATTCTTCATTGTAGATAGTCGGTATCCTTTGTGTTTCATTGGAATGTACCTCGCTTGGGGAAGCATGTTCTTAACCATATAGTCGCTGTTGTCTGTGCTTCCATCGTCCACAACTATAATTTCGTCATTTTCCCTTATCTGAGAGACCAAAGTGGTAAGTGTTCTTTTCAAGAGATCTTTTCTATTGTGAGTTACGATTACGACGCTCACGTTTTTGTCAAGTTCTGTTACCATTTTAGGAGAACGCCTAGGTACTACTTTCTCAAATTTAAGAAGAGATATTGGTTTCTTAGTTAGTGGAAACGTCATGCCTACACGTGCGTCTTGTAAAATTCTCTTGCGTCCAAGATATAGGTCAAAATGTCTCCTTCTCGCAGGATCGTTGACAACCTGTTCTACAGTAAGCTGATCTGACTTAACTAATAGAACTATCTGGTTCTTACCGTGAGAGATGTTTAGGCGCTTGGTTTGTTTGTCTATGTCTTCAATTCGGGTACGACGATCTTGTAGGGGATGAATAAATTTTTTTGTTCCCACTACATGAACGATTAGTTCATTCAAAAAATTGGAGTAGGGCTGGATAGCGTTTCTCGGCGTCAAACCGCATTTTCACCTTCTTCGTGATGTTGGCTGATAGGCGTTTACGGTATTTATCGTTTAACATTTGGGTTATGGCTTCAGCTAGGTCGTTGACGAAGTAGTATTTGTTTAAGAGGATTATGCGGTTTAGAAACTTCTCTCGTTTAGTAGCACGCACAGGAATGAGAATGCCTGTTTTGCCGTTCTCTATAATCTCGTTGTAAGGCGGCGCGTCTATAGCGATCACCGGCTTTCCATGTTTTAAGGCTTCAGCCATTGGCAGCCCAAAACCTTCCGTGAAGGACGGTTGAACAAGAAACTGGCAGAGACGATAGAGAGTGTTCATTTGAAACTTGTCGTATTTGCCGTAGCTGTTCGTGAACCAGAAACGTTCAAAAGTTAGTTCTAGCTGGTCGGCTAGGCTGGCAATATCAACCGCTCCTCCGCCGCTATGTAACATTAAGATCGCGTCTTTATTGTAAAATTCAACGAGTTTGTGCGCTATGATTAAGCGGTCTAGTCCTTTGCGTGGTGTATTGCTGCTGACGGTTAGATACTTGCGTTTTCGCGTTTTAGGTTTCCCTGGCGGATGCTGGATCAGCTCTAGGAACTTGGCGAAGCGGGGATCTCCCTGCGTATCCATCATCGGAATGCCGTGATAGACTACTCCTTCGACGCGCAGCTCTACACGTTCCAGCATTTCTTTAACGAAGTTGCTTACGGCGACGATTTTGATGTGAGCCGCGATGTTCCGGGCGATAGGGTCGATTATTGGTTCTCCTTCAACAGTTGTGTAGACAACAATGTTTTTCTGGGGGAGAAAACGTGTTAGGTAGTGTAGGCTTGTGCTTAGGACGGTTGTAACGAAGAGAATGTTTTTTTCGGGAATGTTGCTTTCTTCCCAATCGTACAGGTTGCAGTTGTCTACGCGGGATTGCAGCACGTCGTAAACGGTTGATGCTACGTTCCAAAGTGAAAGTGCTTCTCGCTGACTGACTATTGCCAAGTCTTTCAATCTGTTTGTTTCTCCTTTATCTTCAAGATTTCTTTTAGGTCTTCGACTCCTTGCTTTAGTTTTTCAATGCCTTCAGCTCCAAAGGCTGCTATAACGACCCAGGAACCTGGGTTTTCAAAACGTAACGTCATGGCTGCCACTTCCCAGTTAATAGCTTTATTCGCACCGGCTTTAACGTTTTTAGAGAATTTGATGATGTTTCTTGCAGGCGTAAAAGCAACTTTAACGGGGAATGGCGCTTTCTCGTAGAGGTCTTTAAGACGTTCTTTGCCTTCCATCCAGTCAAACACTTCATCGGGTTTGAGGTTCTTCATCCAGTCGAAATATTGTTTTACGAAGGGGCGTGCAAGTTTAGGGACGCGTCGTAAATTTGCGTCTTTGATGATTTGGTACAGGGTGGGGGTGATGTCAATGGTGAAGACATCTTCTGAAGGGTTATCCTTCGACCCACTGTTCTTCGACTTTTCGTTCTCCTTCTCCGCCACTGCCTGCACCTGGTTTCTGCTTTTTAGAGCTTGGTGTAGTGACTAGCCCGCTGGCCCGCAACCGTCTGTATGAATCAAGGATGTCGTCTGAGGTTACGCCTAGATCCTTCGCTGCTTGCCGGGTATCCAGCTCGAAGGCGCCTGATGCCACTCGCTTTTGAATATATCCTAGTAGCTTGCGGTCTATGATACGTTGAGATATTTTCGCCGTTTTTTCTTCCCCTTCCGCCTCAACTTTCGATTCTTCGCCCAACTCGCCCTCGCCTTTACCAGACATTATATCTCTTGCTGCTTTGATAGCTTCGGTTCCAATCTCTCCTGCGGTTGATATGGCAACAGATCTCCAGTCTACGTCGCCACCTTCCCCGCCATATTTCTTTTGCATGTCACCGATCTTATCCATTAGGCTTATTGCTTGGTCGAAAGCGTCTCCAACGTCGGTAGTTCCTTTACCGCCACTGCCTCTGCCGTCTTTAAGTGTGTCTGAGAAAGTTTTAAAGTCGTCACGTAGACCTTTCATCTCTGTTGTAAAGGTGTCTTGTTCCGCTTTCTTTTCTAAGCCTGTAACGATGCCATTTACTGTTTTCTGAAGTTCTTTAAGTTCCGGTGATGTTTCGGGCGTTGGAGGTTTCTTGGCCAGCTCTGCAAGTTGTGTAGTTATGTTGGCCATTTGGGTTTTGAGGGGGGCTAGTTGTTGTTCAAACTCGCTTCTTTTTTCCATTCGTTCCACTTTTTCTTTTAACGTTTGAACGGTTTCGCTTTCTCTTCCGCTCATGTTTCCTTCACCTTGAAAAATATTATCTAGCATGCGCATGGTCATCTTCGCTTTCTGCGCAAAACGGAACATGCCTTTAAACTCGCCCATCTCGTCTTCGTCCGTTCCAAAATGCGTTCTCCTAAGCATACCTGAAGTGTCAAGTGCGCTTCTAGCGAGTATAGAACCTTTAACGGGCATGGTTTCATCGGTGTTGGGAATCCCGTCCATAACAGATGAAAGATTGTCTATGTAGGTTCTAACGTTCTGTATCTCTCTTTGAGGATTGTAGCCTATGTTGAAGAGAACCCGCGCAAGTTTAACGGCTGCCTGTTTTCTGTCGCTTAAGCCTCTAGCTTGCATGAAATAGTCTACGAAGGGTTCTAATGCTTCTTCGTCAAATGGTGGGGGCGCCTGGATCTGTATAACTTTTTTTGGGCCTTCCTCTTCGACTGGAACTTCTACTTCCGCTTCTACCGGGGCCTCTTCAGCTTCAATATGGGCTTCTTCTAATGTTTCTCCTTGTTCTTCAGTCATGGGGTTGCACCTGTTTAACTGTTCGATAAGTTGACATGATAACGTCGTTGACGGTTGCTTTAACTTCAAGAATGATACTTTCAGGAACGGGTACGCCTCTTGCTGCTAGTTGCGTAACTAGGCCGATGAAGTCCATGTAGCTTTGTAACGCTATGATTCTTAGGACTTGGGGTTTGCTGAGTTGTGCGAACATGGTGCAGGTGGCTTGTAAGTCTCTAAGTTGGTCTTCAATGGTTTCTAGCATGTCGCGTTTGTTCATGTAGAAGTTGCAGGCGTCCTCGACAAACTCTTTCATCTTCACCTTTTTAGTGTCCTCGTCATAGTAGCCTAATTCTGTTGCCCGGTTCATCCATTTCATAACGGTTTCGGTGCCTATGGTTTTAGCTGAGTCCCACAATTCTTCAACGAACCTGGCAAAGTCGTCGGCTGAACGCTCTTTAAGTATGACTTCTGCTGACTGTGCTAGTTTCTTTTCTAGTTTCCGTACTTTTCTCTGCAAGTAGTCATAATTGGTTCGTGAGTAGTCGAACCCATCCATTACTAAACGCATAAGGTTGAAGCCTGGAACCTTTTTCATGTTCATAATCCATTCAGCTAACCGGAGAAACTCTTTGTCTCGAGCAGTTTTTTCCCTGGCTTTTACGAATAAAGCCTTAATTTCTTCAGGTATTTCCGCTGCTGAACTCAAGTTTCGTCTACTCCTGGTTGGTTCATGCCTAAATGGTTCCTTAAAGTCATTTCAACATACATGCTTAAAGCGCCTTGACGGTCTCCAAACATTTTCTTCGCTGCCGCGCCCATTTTTTTGCGTAGTTGGGGCGTAAGCGTGAGAAGGGTTTTAACCGTCTTCTTACTAGGCACTTGTAACACAACAGATAGAAAATAGGGAGAGTTTGGTATAAAAGAGTTTTCTAACTGACTACTCTTAAGGCGGTGTTTCTTCTTTCTCTTCGCCGATTTTACGGGCTAGTTTCTCGGTGTCCATGTTGCCTAGGGCATCTAGCTCTCCTTGAAGTCTAGACAGATCTCCTTGAAGTTTACTTAGCCTCTCTGCTATCACTTCATCCAGGATTTCCTTCGCTCTTTTCTGAGCCTCAGTAAGCTCTTTTCCTTCTTCGCTCATCTTAATGGTTCACCTCCTTCTTTAAGCTGTTTTTTAATTGTTTCAAGACTTGCTATACATACTAGGATTGCAGGAATAAAAAAATCGTCGATGTGTTTAGCAAGACCGTGAGCCACCTTTACGCCAATTCTCTGTGCTATGCTATTCATGCGTGTCTTGGCCTCATCCTAGTTTTATTTGACCTACGAACTTGTACTTAAAATTCTTCCTACAGACCTCATCAGAAACCTTCATGCAGCGCCGGTGTTCAGGATCAGCATAGCACGTTCCGTTCTTTTGTAAATGTTCACAACCCAAAAGTTACACTCCCTTTTTTAGCCTAGTTTTAATCAATGCACGCATAAAACTTGCCCAAGCAGAGAAGAATCCCCTATCGTATTCAGCATGATGTTTCTTTCTGCTTTCTTTTATAAAAGTGTAAAGGTGATGATGTAGCTGTTTTTTATTGTTAATATCCAAGGTTGGTAAAAAGGCGTATCTCTTGTCCTTTGACTTTGCCGCTAGCAGCATTCCGCATAGAGATTGGAGGTATCCTTTATACCATTCTGTTCGCGGCATCTTTTTTTTCAATCTTTCTAGCTTTTCTTCAGCTTTAGAAAAATGTTCAAGACGTATCTGTTGAAAGAAACGAGTGAGTAAAGTCCTTTGTGGAATGCGATGATGAGAAATTTCGTTTGTTATGGGTTGTTTTTCTTTAGCTGAGGAAAAAGATAGGATGGGAATGGGTTCTTGTATCTGTTGAGCTGAGACTTTTTCTTCATCTATAACCATTAAGCTAGCATTTAAAACAACAATTTTGTTATGGTGCATACTGTCACCTTTGAATCCTGATTGTTGAATGTCAATTACGCCGTCTCTCTTCAAACGTTTTAAACATTTCTTAAACTCCGTATCAGCAGCAGTTTTAAAGCCCGCTTGTTTAGCTAGACGAGAAAGGGTTGTAACAGAATAGTGACTAGATGACAGGGCCTTTAAAATTTTGATAAGGTCGCTTCTCCTGTTCATTCTGTGGTTATCCCTTTCTCTTCCAGATGTTTAGTAACGATTCTATCAACTTCAAAGAAAAAAGTCACCCAAGTATGGCAGTCTAATAGCTCTTTCTTCTTTTTTAAGCGGTTATACAGATCACGAGGCAAGTCGCGGACATACATATTAGGCATTTAGAATCAACCTCGATTTTATTTCGCTTGTTTTGCATTTAAATGTTTGCATTATGCTAACAACGTCTGCTTTTACGATAGCAAAAACGAGGGGGCGTGCATACCCTACATTATTTAGTAAAAAGAGGTCACGCTTGGTATCGAAAAGTTAGCTTCTACGTTAGCGATTATGTGAACCTGTTTGCAGTTTTTCAAATCTATCATTCTTTACACATTTACACGGTTAAGGCAACAGAACAGCAAACACTTAAATCAAAAACTGACCAGTAGGGGTTTTTCATCGTTGCATTTTGTCTCCACATTTTTTGCAGTAGTATTTCCGTTTACCCCCTTTCCCTCTCACTCGGTGTGTTTTGTCTCCTGGTCTAATGATGGTGTCGCAGTCTTTTCTGGCACATCCTTTGCTGAAGCGGCCTTTAAGAGTTATGAGCTTCATTTAACTTTGCCTCTTATGGTTTGGTAGGCGTCTATGATGCGGTTTATTTCTTTTCTCAAGTCTTTTCCTGTATGGATCGCGTGGTGGTAGGGTGGGAGAGAGGTGGGTAGGTCGACGTGTATGTGAAGGTTGATTACGGTTTTTCTTGGTGGCCGGGGCCGGAGTATGACGTGAAATTTGCTGCGTTTCCAGTTGAGACATGGATCTTGTTTAGGATTAACTTTGTAGTACCCGCGCTTTTCGAGAGCTGCTAGTAGATCTGCCAGGACGATAGCGCGTAGCCTCTTCTGCAAGCCTTATTCCCTTCTAACTGTTAAGAAGGTTATGAGTACCTTATCTGATCCGTAGACCTCGATCTCATAGAAAGCGTCTTCCTCAAGACCTAGTTCCTTACGCCATCTTGCTGGGATAGTGATTCTTCCGTCCGATCTAAGGACACCGCGATCTCGCAGTTTACTCATGTTTCACCCATCCAAACCCATTTAGGAAGTATTGCTTCTTCCTCAACTAAGAATTTAACTAGATGTTCAACGGTTTTTTCACCGTTGTTATTTTTCAGTTTACTCATGG
>JREQ01005373.1_pt1 | contig 17001 bp, 13 predicted proteins | sample 210151 | NCBI WGS metagenome assembly JREQ01 (sample SAMN03019617, study PRJNA260268) | marine sediment metagenome | biome: Marine; feature: Sediment; material: Clay; isolation source: clay from marine sediments 31 meters below sea floor depth collected from... | place: New Zealand: Canterbury... | reverse complement strand
GGGCGCCTATCCCCGCCGCAGCAAGGTGGAGACGGTGATTCTGGGATTCTTGGGCACCTTCCTGGTCAATCTATTGCGCCTAAGCGTCGTTTGCGTCGTGGCCTACTACGTAGGGCAACTCCCAGCCGTCATCTTCCACGACTATGGCGGCACCATCCTCATCCTGCTCTGGCTCTTCGCCTTCTGGTACTTTGCGCATGGATATCTGTTAGAGCCCTCTGAATACGAGGAATCGATGACAGCTTGAGTTCTAGTTCTACGATATAAAAGGGCCGCCCCTTTCACTCCCTTGGAGTTACGAGCCTCCTTCCCTATTCACTTGAGAAAACCCCGGAACAGTACTAGGAATAGCAGCCAGGATCCCGGCTTGGCACGAGAAGAGCGAGTTCCTATTGGGTTCAACCAGAGGACGCCCCGACGAGAAGCGTGCACGAAGAGTCTCCACCGCGGTCAGGCATCTCTTCTATGTCGCCATTCTCTCGGCAGAGAAGGATGGAGGGACCAAGAGTTATCACGTAGCCCCTGGCCACCCGGAGATCGTCTGGTAACTGTCCTCGAGCCCCTGAAACGTCTCTCCCAGGAGCCCAGGGAGGGAGAGCGAACACCTTGCTCTCTCGCCCTTCGGAAGTTAGAAAGAGCCCTCCCTTGAGGAGGGCTCCCCTTTTGTGCCCTGTGGTCCTAGAGGGCCAGATTGGGAGATCACACCTCTTCTTTCTCCCACCACTCCCGCACAGGCGCGAGGAAGGTTGTCGATCTACGGAGCGCCCTAGCCCCAGCACGTCTCCAGGTGGGGGGGAGCATCCACCCTTTCCAAAGGTAGAGGACCAGTGCGGCGAGCGTGACAAACGATATAGCCGCAGCCGCTTGCTCTAGGGATGACTTTCGATACTCAAAGATGACCTGGACGGGATAACTGGTCCCTTGGGGGATGGGCACGTACATGAGGTCGGGACCCGCGCGGTAGATCCGCCTCTCCTGCCCGGCCACATAAGCATGCCAGTTGGGGAAGTAGGACTCCTTGAACAGCACCCCTTTGGCGGGGCTCTGGACGGTCACCTCTCTCCGCTGGGGGTGCACGAACCGAGCCTCATACTGAGGTTGGGCATCCTCATCTTCATTCGACACCCATTGGATCATCCGAGCGAGAAAGCGGGACTCCTCCTCACTTTGGTAGCTCGCGATATGGTACACTAGGTTCATTCCCGTCCACACCACTCTTCCTTGACCATATTGCCCCGCCACCACAATGGGATGACCATTTGCTCGAAGCACAGGACTGGCCCAATCCCGGATGCTCTCCTCTGTTACCGAGGAGACTCCCCAGGGACCACCAGCATAGATGGCCGGACCGAAGCTGGAGAGGTCGATGCCCTCCACTATCTCATGTTCAACGCTAGAAAGATCCCAATCCGTGCCGTAATCGGTCGCCTTGGTGCTCATTACAGGAACAGGATCAGACAAAGAGAAGGCAGCAGTGTCAGGGGAGTTATTGGTTTCGATAATCAACCCTCCCCCATTCCTCACGTAGTCGCCTAGCAGGGTGAAGGCTTGCTGCTGGTCGTGATACTGATAGTCATAGAGGATAACTACCTCAAATTGTGATAGCTCCTCCAGAGCCAAGTCATCGATATATTGGCGACCACGAAGGGGGATCAGATGTTGGCTATTGAAGTTGGAATAGGCCAGGCCATGCAGTAAGAGCTCATAGCCCGTGTCGCTGCCCAAGTGCAGCAGATCGGGAGCAAGGGTAGCCGAAACTATAGGGCTGGAGCCCTGATAGGCAAAGCTGTAGACATTGCCATTTTGAGTCTGACCGAGGAGGGCATAAGAGTCCTGAGCTTGTAGGAATTTATTCGAACTATCGGTGAAAGGATGGCTGTAGAACCCCCTGACGGCGTACCAGTCGAACAGAAAGTCGGTCTCCTGGTAGTTGTCCTCTTGGCTCCATACAGCGTATTCAAGCCAGAACTGCCACCCTGGGTATAGCACCGACTGAGCGAGGTAACCTCTGGTCTGGGGAATATCGTATTTGGCGTTGATCCAATCTGATCCCTCGTCCCAGGCGACCCCCAACCGGAAATCTCTCTCCTCGGGTTTGAGGGGTAAGATGCGTTGGATCTCGCGCTTCAGTTCATTATCGACATCGACTATACCCTTCTGGGCACTGGGTATTATAAAAAGGGTGAAGGCGACGGTAAATGCAAGGAGGGCAGAGAGGTGCTTGTTAACCCCGCCCCGGCCTTTGGATACCATGCCCAGTAACAGTCCATCTAAAAGCGCAGTGAAGATCGATATATAATAGAGGGTCTGGACCGGACCAAAGGCTTGGATGTAGAGATCGAACTCAGCCACATGACCTATTAGGGCATAGGATGCCAGTAATGCCGGTAGAAGCGCGAAGGGAGTGAGGGCCTTGAGCGAAGTTGGCCTTTGTCCGGTAGCCAACCTCCAAATCAAGATGAGGAGCAATATGCTGGTCAAAGGGATCATGAGAATAGGCAATGACTCGAATACCCGACCGGGGAAGAAAAGGTTCCTGAGCGGCAAAGGCTCATACTGATCAGTCAGGGCCACTCCAGCACCGCCGCCCAGGGTATAGGAGGGCAGATAGAAATAGGCTGACAGAAAAGCCGCACTTACAACCACGCCTACTACGGCCTTAACTCTATTAACCAGCGAGTCTGGAAAGGTAGCGGCCATAAGCATAATCATGAGAAGGGCGAGACCGCCGATAGGATGAGTACTCATGCTGGCAGCCACAGAGATCACCATCCCCACCCAGTATAGGCGAGCTTGTCTCGCTTCGGAGGCCTTGAAGCACGCCGACGCAAAATATACGGCTAGCGCTAGAAACATGGTCGCCAGCACCCTGGGGTAGTGACCACCGTAGATGATATAGGCCCAGAACGCTGGAGAGGAGATAGTGAGGGCGGCCGCAAAGAGCCCTGAGAGCCTGCTTCCTGTGAACATGCGAACCACACCATAAGCGCAGGTTAGGATGACGAAATGGCTGAGCGTAGATAGAAGGAGGATGGTCGAGGGTATGGAGATCGGCAAGATAGCTGCTAGCGCGGCCCCTAGAAGGTAGAAAAAGGGGGGGTAGGAGTGCTGCAAAACAGGGAACCCGCTGTACCAGAGGTGATTCCAGTTTATGTGCGGGAAGTAGCGCATTAGGATGCGAATCTGGGAGATGTGACCGAAGGCGTCATACCCTTTGGGGAAGCCGGCGAAGGCACCCAGAAAGCGGCCGACAGCGGCTAGAAAAAGGAGAATGGCCGCCAAGTCTACTATAGTGCTGAGATATCCTCTGGCCTTGGTGAATCTATTCTTCGAGCGCGCGAGATTCAATGCTTAGGTCCTCCAGGCGTTCCTCCGCGGTGAATAGCCCCTGACTGCGCCTGTGAGCAGGCTCGCCTCAATCGGGGGATCATCCCAAAGCCCTCGTTCCTGCAGATTTGATTATGGAGGCTACTAGCGCGAATAGAGTTGCTGCACATGATACCACAAAGCGACTTAGCGATGGCAGAAAGAGATATCAGATCTATCTTCCCAATCTGGTTCATCCCAATTTTGAGAGTAAACTGGCCGGTAAGACCTAAAGCTAACGATAAGAAAATTAAAGCCAGGTTCTGCAACAACCTATTTCTCCTTAGTAGCGGCAGCTATCAAGATATCGCCGAAATTAATTCTAACACGGAGACCTCCAAGGCGGAGCAATCCCACAACCCTTTCCAGCCCGTGAAAGATCGGATGATAACTACCTAAACGCTCCTTGAGGAGATAATCGATCGAAAAAGTTCGTCCTTTAGTTTTCATTTCCAGCACCTTAAACCCCGCTTTTTCCAGCATCTTAGCTAAAGTCTTGGGGGTAAAATAAAAGAGATGGCTTCTCGTCAGCCACGGCCATCTGGATCCTAAAACCTTGGCCGCAAAGCTGGCGATGTTCACCGTACTTAAAAACAGGAGTCCATCGTCTCTTAAAAGACAGTTTACCTTCATCAAACTGTCTAACGGCCTGACAAGGTGCTCCAGGACATCCCACATTACCACAACATCGTAAGGACCCGACAACCTAACTTCCGCCAAAGTCCTTGGCTGGATCTCCACCCCGAAATTTTTCCTTCCGTAGTCTGCTGCCCAACGTGAAGGCTCAAGCCCCTCAACCTCCCAGCCGTCTTCTTTTGCCACTTTTAGGAAGAGTCCTATACCTGCCCCAACCTCCAACAGTGTACCTTTCCTTTTGTAATGCTCTATCCACTCTAAACTCTTTCTAAAAGCCCTCTCCCTTTGCCCCAACTCTTTAAGATAAGTTTTATCTTCGGCCTCTCGGTAAAGTTTAATGATCTCCTTTTCGTTTACTCCTGTTTCCGACCGGGAAAATACTAGCCCACAAGACTTGCAGGAGAAGCTGGTGTCATGTTCTCCCAGAGGATTAGTACAGAAGAAATCCTCCTTCCTGAACGGCTTCTTTCCAACGTTCGATTTGTATAGAATCCTGATATCCTTTGATCCACAAAGATGGCAAGCCACTTTCCCCCTTTTAATTCCATATCTTTCGATAAACTTTCTTTTGACAAGCACTCCAAGTGTTTGGGCAACATAAAGAAGTGAATTGAGAACATCCACCGATGAGCTCTCCTCAGTGTAACGGGTAAGGATAGGAATCTCCACGATCATAAAACCTAAAAGGACGGCATCAATCACCATCTGGCTATCGAAGACGAACTTGTTGGAATAAGTGTGATAAGGAATCATCTCTAAAAACCTTCGGCTGTAAGCCTTGTAGCCGCTGTGCAGTTCCGTAAAGTTAGTCCCCAAAAGAACGTTCTCTATCCCGGTGAGCACTCTATTCCCGATGTAGCGATAAAGTGGCATCCCCCCAGCGAGGGGATCGCCTCCTTTGGCAAAACGAGAGCCAAAGGTAAAGTCCGCCCTTCCTTCGAGGATAGGCTTAACCAGATCGGTGAGCATCTTCGGCTCATACTGGTAATCAGGATGGAGAAGGACAATAATATCTGCCCCTCGCTCGAGGGCGGTATCATAGCAGGTCTTCTGGTTTCCGCCATAGCCTAAATTCTTCTTATGCTCGATTACCTCAATTCCCAATTTTTCAGCGATCTTGACCGTATCATCAGGAGAGGCATCATCAACTAGGATCACCTCATCCGCCAAACCTGGAGGAATCTCGCGATAAGTTTTCTCTACCGTTTTAGCCGCCTTAAAAGCTGGCATAGTAACAATGATCTTAGGCTTCTTCATCTTCTCTCTGGCGATCTTCCTCCTCTTCTTCCCTCAAGTTGTTAGCCAATCCTTCCGGGGCGGAGCTCCTCAGGAAAACGATCGACAGCAGAGCTGTTCCCAAGGTTATAAGGTAGCCGAGGAAAACATCCATGGTCGGAGAAAAGCTAAGTGTCAATTTCCCCTCCTTTTCCTTCGGCTCTACAAGAATAAACCCAATCGGATCTTCCTTCAGGGGAACCCTTTTCCCATCCTGGTAGGCCTTCCAACCGGGATGGTGACTGATCCTTAGCAGAACCTCCTCCCTCCCTGGGTCAAAGTCTCCAAGATCAACTTCCAAACGACTCCAACTCCCTTTAGGATAAAGGTAAGGGAGATTTCTCGTCGCCGGATTGTCTTCAGTGGCAGCAAGGTAACTGTCCAACCTTTCCTGGGCCAAGGTGATTAAGCCGTTAGAGAGATCTGCGATCCCTCTAACCTGCCCCAACCTTTCCTTCTCTACCGCCAATGCCAGAGATTCTTTCTTTAAGGGGACTTCATAAACTGTATCTCCTTGATAGACGAAGGCCTCCCTTAAAAGCCTTTCGAACTTATACGGGTCCTTGAAATCGTGGTAATAGGCTTTGGATTCAGGAAAGTTGACAACAATGTACTTTGCCCCCAACGCTTTGAGCCACTTTACCGCCAACTCCCCGTCTTCCCCATAATAAAGCTGATAGGTAAGATGGGCCCACTGTGGGTTTAGGCCGCCAAAGTCCCCTCCCTTTCCTCCCCGCAGCTGAGCGACATCGGCAAAGTTGTTGAGCCAAAAAGCGTGGGTTCCGGTAGCGTAGATCCGCGATCCCCTGGCGTTCTTCGAAAGCCACTGGCTGACCTGGTATTCCGAAGTGGAAACAAAATCCGAGTGAGGTCTGATCAGCTCCCTCATATTGTTGACCTGCGAAGGAAGAAGAAGGAATCCACCCCCGATTAAAATTCCCAAAAGAACAACCTCAATCAGTCTTTTTCGCTTGGCAAAGAAACTTATGATCAACGTTCCCAAGCCGGCAAGGAAAAGGGCAAAGGCAAGCTCTAATTCGGGGATCAGCCGAGGAATGGTCCTGAACGGGAGCGGGATAAGGGCCAAGTTGTAGCGGAACCAACCATAAATTCCGAAAAATAGAACCACAAAAGAAATCACCCCCAAAACCAAACCGTAAAGACCAGGCTTTCTCCTAAGGAGAACCCGGCCAACGCTAACGAAAAGAAAGATAAGGGGAGCCAGGATCACCAAGAGGAAGACTGGATTCTTATAAATCCCCGAGAGAAGACCACCCCCCTCTCCTATCCCATATTCAAACCCCGCCTTTAGGAAGGAGAAGTTGTACCAAAAGGAAGCCAGACCAGCAACAAAGAGACCAAAGTAGAAGGAGATGAGAAACTTCGTTTTTGCCGCCCCCCTGGCAAACTCAACAAGCAGAAGCAGAAGGATCAAGAAAAGGAAGCCGAAAAAGGCAGTCAGATTGGTCAAAAGGATAAAGAGAGTAAAGGCTAAGGAGAGAAGCCAGTTAACCCTTTTCTCTGGAAAGTTCACCAAGCGGATAAAGAACAGAAGGGCGAAGGGCGTAGCCGCTAGACCCCAGATGTGAGGTCCTTCGCCAAACATCGTCAAAACCACTAACCGCCAAGGCGCCTGTAAACCTAGAGTGTTGGTAAAGGTGTAAGAGATTGATGGCAACAACGTGTAGAGGAACACCACCCCGAAAGATAGGCCTTGCTTTTTAGTAGTCTCTCTCACCAAAAAATATACCCCCACCACCCCTAAGACATAAAAGATCGCCGCCAGTGCTCGATAGAGCACCGAAAGAGAAAGGCCGGTGAGAACTTTCCCCAAAGCCAAAGTAAAGGGAAGCACTGGCTGGTATGTAAGGTAGAAGGGAAAACCGAGATACCAGAAGGGATGCCAGGAGATATGAGGAAAGTTTTCAACGATAAATTTCGCATCGGCTAGGAAGACGCTCTCAATCGAACCGGGGAATTGGGTGTACTCCCCCGTGAAGAGAGGGTAAACAAGGTAGAGATTAAGGAGCATAATCACCAGGGGCAGAAGAAAGCGGAGCCCCATCACCTCCTCCAGCACGATCCGCTCCCCGCCGCCTGAGTAGACGAAGCCGCAGTGGAACATGGCTATTCTCAAGCGTCGTTTCTCTTTCTCCTCACTCATCCGAAATTTACACCCCCTAGACCGAACAAATGGCTCTATTTGCCCTTGCCCTTCTCTCCCAAGACGAATATCTTGAGTTGCCCGTTGCCCTCATCCACCAGCTGTAGAGGCATCTCCTCGATATCCTTCGCCTCACCGAACCACTTCACCAAGTGCTTCGAGAGCTCGACCAGTCCCGTGCCTGTGACCTCGAACTCCGACTCTCGTTCCTCACCCTCGGCCGCCGAGCCGAACCTCAAGACGAAGCCAAAACCGTCCTCTTTGTTGGCCCCCAAGTCCTCCAAGGCGGCGGTCAGAGTGGTGATCTCCCGATAGGGGCGCAGCATCTCGCGCAGGATGGTGGCCGCAGGGGTGACTATCTCCACCCCCTCTGGCTCCACCACCACGGCCGGGTACTCGACCTCCGGCTCCTCTTCAATGACTGGAGCATCCAGCCCTTCCTTCACCGGTGCCACAGCCTCGGCCATGGCAGGCTCGGTCTCTCTCCTCCATCCCTTCCGTCCATCGCCCGTCAGCCGTACCTTCAACGTAGCCAAAGCGACGCTAAGAGCGGCCAGCGGCCCTCTTTCCTCAGGCAGGGAAAACAACTCCCTTTCGACCACCGCCAGAACCGGGCCGGTATCGAGTTGGGCCAGCAGTAGGGACTGGAATCCGGCCTTTCTCCTCAAAGCCCTAGGTCTGTCTGGTTCTCGCTCTCGTGCCCTGCGCTGTCTGGAGGGGCCCAGGAGAGCCTTGTCAGCCTCACCCAATGCGGGAAGCGCCTCTAATTGAGCTTGCTGGGCAGCCCGAAAGGCAAGCCTTCTGCCGCCTCGCATGGCGCCACTGGGGCCCTTCTTCCTCCCACCCTCTTTGGAAGCTGCGGGCTCTCGTCTAGGTGGCACAGCCTCCTGGCTGCGCTTCTTGCGCTTGGGAGGCGCCTTCTCTACTTCGGCCAGTGCTGCAGGAGCCTCAAGCTGGGCTAGTTGGGCAGCCCGCAGCCTATCTCTCTTACTAGCCACTCTTCTCCAGCCTCTTCACTAACTCATGGGCCAGTTCCCGATACTTGTGGGCCAGAAGGTGGGTCCTGGCGTAGAAGGTGATAGGTTTGCCCATCTGGGCGGCCTCATCGATCTTTATAGATGTGGGAACGACAGTCTTAAAGACCAGATCGCCGAATCGTTTCCTCAGGGTCTCCTCCATAGTCCGGTCGAAGACGGTCCACCGATTCACGTTAGTCAGTAAGATGCCGCAGAGATGAAGCCCTCGGTTAACCCTCTTTTGAACCAGCCTGATGCTCTCCATGGTATCGATGAGGGCATCTGTGGTGTAGGTTGAGCCATCCACGGGGATGATCGCCTCTTCCGCTGCTACCAGGGCATTGGAGGTCAGGAGGGTAAGGCTGGGAGGGCAGTCGATGAAGACGAAATCGAACTCGTCACGCGGCAGGTATTTCTTTATGCACTGCTTGAGGGCGGAGCGGCGCCTGGTCTCATGGCCGAACCTGAACTCGAAGGTCCGCAGATCTGGGTCGCTGGGGATCACAGAGAGACCTTCAAAGGGAGTGGGATGGATGAGGTCACGGAACCCCTTGTTCGGCGAGGCCAGGAGGGCGGAGAGCCGAACATCGTCGGGATAGATCCTCAAGGATCGGCTGAAGTTACCCTGGGGATCCATATCGATCACCAAGACCCGGTGTCCCATCTCCACCAAGGCTCCAGCCAGGTTGAAGACGGTGGTGGTCTTCCCTGAGCCCCCCTTGCGATTCACAAAACAGATGACCTTTGTCATTCTTCTTCCTTTGAAAAGCCCCTGGCCCCGATCCCGTTAGGGGTCAATTTCTCTACCGTATCTTCGGCCTCTTCAACCCACTCGCCTTCTAAGATAAATGCCGTGGAAAAATACCAGAAGAACGCCAGCCAAACCAAGATGATGGCGGTTCCACCGTAGTCGTGGAAGATGATGGCCGCTAACTGCCCAAAGTAGAAAGCGACCACGCAAACAGCGGTTATCCTGAGCAGGTTCATCCAGAAGGTACCCAGGAAACCGAGAATGACAGTCCGAAGTTTACTGGCCTTGGTGTATGGGCCCTGCATGCCAGTGATGAGCGTTACGGCGAAAAGGATGAAACTTTGCCAGCCGACGCAGTTCCAATTGATATAAAGTGGTCTGGCTCCGCTCCGTCCAGTCAGATAGATAAAGGGCTCGCTGATACCCGCTTCAATGCCCAAGAAAGAGAGAAGGACGGCGATCATCCGTGACTCCATAGGCACGACCCAGCCCTCCAGAATCACGTCCAGGTGCAGCCTCATCACTACCTGCGTGAGGAAGTGGTTGAAGGTGGTCACAAAGGGCAGGAAGAGGAAGAGGATAGAAGCCAGGATGAGTATCAGTTGATAGGTTGGTCGTCCCCCCTCGGCCTGGCTCTCTTGTACTTCGCTCAAAGTTGGTCTATCTGACAAGGGATCTCTCCATTTCCTAGCATCGAGATCGAGCCCGACGTCTTCTTCTCAGATTCATCTTCCGGGCCAAGAAGGGGAATGCGGGTACCACAAAGAGTAGTCCCAATAGCCTCTCTGGCACGATGCCGGCCGTGGTCATCTTAGACGGCGTTGATGTGCTCCCCCAGTCAATGGTACAACTGGGTGTGATCTCAAGCCGCAGCCGTTGATGGCTGGCGAGGGTCCAGCCTGATGTGGGGAAGTTGAACTGCACCAGGGCTTGGCTGGCCTTCTTTGGGCAATCGACCGAGCCTGAGCCTAAAGACACCTCCGTGTCCGGATACTTTGCCCAGAGTTCCACAGTTATATTTTTAAGGACATTAGCTGAATTAGTGCAGTAGAGATCGATGTAAGTTGTCCCGGCCTCAATCTGGTTGTAGTTGGAGTCACTGAAAACGTCGGAGTAGAAACTGATGACGGGGTCGGCGCTGCTGGTGCCGGTGCCGCTGGGTGCGCTCTGATACATCATATACTGCAGGGGGGTGGTGTCCTCATAGAGCCAGAACGTGGCGCCGCCGCCCACCTGCGCCTCCACCGTGGGCACCCGCACGGTCATGGAACCAACTATCAGAGTCCCAGCCAGCATCACGCTGATGAGCCCGTGGGCCAGCCTGGAGCGTCGCCGCGTCAGCCAAGAGAAGCCTCCCACATCGGTGGCCTTGCTGACTCGGCCTCTACGCCGTCTTCCCCTCCGGCGGGGCAAGAGCCAGCGCAGTTTGCCCCCCAGATCGAGCCGGTCGAAGAACTCGGTGATCTTCCCCGACTTGGGGGTGCGGAACCAGCCTCCCTCCTTAACCGCTAGAAGCCCCTTGAGAGCGGCATAGGCCTGGAAGGGAACCAGGACCATACTCAGAAGCATCGCCGAGAGGACACCACGCCATTCGTGCTTCACTCCCCTCTCCATGAAGAGGCCAGAGAGGTTCATCAGCGCCAGAGCGCCCATATTGGTGAAGACCAGGGACCAGCCGAAGAGGGAGGTCCAGTAGGGGAACTTCCCACGCATGATGATCTCGGAGAGGAACCAACATACTGTACCTATGATGAAGAAGACAGATTGCAGATAATAAGGAGCGTAGTAAAGAAACTCTAATTTCTCTCGGAGGGATATGTTGGGTGAGGCCATCACCAAAGGGAAGAACTTCTTCACATTGTGGGTGTGTCCCTCCGCCCAGCGCATCCTCTGTTTGATGAGCTGGCGCAAGGTGGAGACGCACTCGGCCGGGGCCTGGATGAAGGGGGTGTAGAGCACCTTGTAGCCATCTAAGTACAACTTTATGGTCAGTTCCCAATCCTCGGTGATGCTGGTGCCCCACCCCAGTTTGCGCAGAATATCGGCTCGGATCATATAGACACTGCCGGAGATCATCTTCATGGTGCCCAGGAGTTCTTGGCTTGATCTTTCTATCACGTAACTGCCGCTATACTCAACGCGGATGCCCTTGGTGATCCAGTTCTCATCGGCATTGAGCATATGCCATTGATACCCCTGCACCACGGCGATCCTATCATCGATATAGCGGCTTCCTTTCTCATTGTTCCGCCGGTTATTTCGCCAGTTATGGTTGTTGTTGTTCCGCCGGTTGTTTCGCCAGTTATTGTTGTTATAGTTCCCGTTTTCCCCGAAGAAGTAGGCCAAACATTGCCAAATGATATCAGGTGAGGGGATGAAGTCGGCATCGAAGACCATAACGAACTCGGTTCTGGGGTCCATTACCTCCACGGCGTATTTCAGTGCGGCACCTTTATAACCTTTCCGATTGATGCGATGACTGACCTTGATACGGGGATGCTTGGCCCATTCTTCAAGATGATCAAGGGTCTCATCGCTGGAGTCGTCGGCTACAATGACCTCGTAGTTATCGTAGTTCATCGAGGTGCAGGCTCTGAGGAGCCTCTCCACCACCCTTTTCTCGTTGTAGAGGGGCAGGTGGATGGAAACGAAGGGCTGGCCATCCAGGTGAAGGGGAAGGTTACGGGCATTCAATCTGCGGTTGCCGTTGTACAAGCCGTTGAAGATCCCGTTCCGTAGACCATTGCCCAAGCCGTTCCTGAGACCATTGCCCAAGCCGTTCCTGAGGCCATTGTGTAGGAAGAGTTGACGAAGCCCATTTCGCAGGCCATTTTTCATCACGCCATTCAGACCGTTATAGACTCCATTAGTCTCACCCTGGTGCAAAAACAGACGGCGGATCCCATTGCGTAAGCCGTTTTTGAGACCATTTCTGAGGCCGTTTCTCAACCCATTTCGAACTCCATTCAGGGTGCCACTCCCCGGACCGTTGTGGAAGTTATTCCCGTTGTTGAAGTTACCTCCACCGTTAAAGAGAAGTATGAGGGCGATAACGCTATAGTATCTGGCGGCGTAGAGGAAGAAGAAGATGCCGAAGGTGAGGCTAATGCCGGCTATCACTCCTCCGAGGGTCATCTGTTTCAGGAAAGCACGGAGATCGGCTACAAGATATACGCTCAGCAGAAAGCACAGGAGCAGGACGGCCCCGGCGAGCTTGGCCAAGCGATCGTAAGTGAGGGTCTCCTTGAGCTGAGGCCATAGTTGGCCCATCAGCCTCTTCCGGGCCAGGGAGGGGAGGTGAACGAGGGCTCCGGTAGGCTTACGGAGGAAGGCAGCCAAGCCAGAGAGGCTAGTAAGAGCCTTCAAGCTCTGAGCTGCAATCAGGGGAGGAGTTGGCAAGTGGCGTCTGAGTTGGGTAATCCAAGCGGAGACCAATGCTGCAGGACCCCTCCTCTCCTCGACAGGCAAGGGCTCTTCCACCAACTGCCCTCTGATGGCGCCCAGAAGGCGGTCAGACGGCTCATCTTTAGTGATGTAGGCGTCGCCTCCAGCGGCTAAGCCTTGGTCATGCCAGATGGCCTCGGCGGCCAGGAACACTACACTCATCTGAGGGAACTTCCGTTTTATGCGGCGAGTGGCATCGATGCCACTGAGGGACGGTAGGTTCACAGCCATGAGGACGACATCGGGCCTGAGCTGGCTGGCCTGCTCTATCGCCTCCCAGCCATCTCCTGCCTCCCCTACCACCTCGATATCATCTTCCAGGGCCAGAAGTTGACGCAGACTTTCCCGCACAGCTTCGCTACCATCAACGATCAGTACCCTCACCCGCTGCATCTGAGCCCTCCATGGTGACTGCAGACCCTACCCACCCAATTTCTGCCATCTACCAAGGTAGTTGAGGCTTTCCCTTCTTTCCAGGTTCCCTTAACCTATGGGTTCTCTTCGACCCACTCTCCTTCCAACAAGAATGTAGTGGCGAAATACCAGAAGAACACCAACCACACGAGGATAATGATGGTGCCCCCGTAGTCATGGAAAATAACACCAGGTAATTGCCCCCAGAAGAAGACCACCACACAAACGGCAGTGATCCTCAGAAGATTGATCCAGAAGGTGCCCAGAAGCCCGAGGAGGATGGTCTCCACCCTGCTCCGCCGGGTATGGGGGCCCTGGAGCCCGGTGAGGAGGGTGATGGTGAAGAGGATGAAACTCTGCCAGCCCACACAGTTCCAACTGATGTAGATCGGCAGAGTGCTGCCACCCTTAACCAGGTAGAGCGAAGTTTGACTGACGCTGGCCCGGATGCCGAAGAGCCTCAGCATAACGGCGATCATCCGCACCTCCGTGGGCACCACCCAGCCTTCAAGAACGGCATCCAGGCCCAGGCTCATAACAACGCGGGTCAGGAACTCATTGAAGGTGGTAACGAAGGGCAGGATGAGGAGGATCACCGAGGTGAGGATGAGTAAGAGTTGGTAGGTTGAACGCTCCCATTCCCGGTTGTCTGGCACCTGTATTTGAGCCAAGCTCTTCCTCAGCACTTGTGCGCCGTCTTCCATGCCTCACCTTCTAGCAGCGTGCCGGAATAAACTGGTTGTCTTTTGTCTCTCATTTGGTATGAGAGAAGCTGCCGAGAAGGAATGCGTTTCGGGCCTGGTCACCCTCAGACCCTCCGCATCTCCCTAGAGGTGTCACATACTCTATCCCCTCTTCTTCTACGCTATTGTTCACCCCAGAACTTCCTTGGGTTGTGCTACGGAGGAATTTTGGGTACCAAGAAGCCCCCTGCCATCTTGCGAATGGCTTCCACCAACAGATGCCAGGCAACATTCTCCACTTATTATCGTTGCAAGAATCATGCCCGCTACTTCCTGCGCTCAACTCTCTACTCAGCCAGTACAGCAAAGTCCATGGTAAGCTCTGGCCACCGCTCTCCTCTACTCCCCCAGGCACCCCAAAGCCCCACAAAGCAGAAAAAGGCTTCCGCTTCCCCTGCATATGGGTTCTAATGAAAACAGTGGATCTAGTAGAATATGCCGGCAAGGGGGCTACATCTTGGGGTCTGGACCAGGGGATTAGGTCGCCTGGAGCGAGAGGCGGTGTCCTCTGGACCGAGAAACCAGTCTGGGTAGGAAGGAGACTCTCTAACGCGGCAGAAGTTCGGCAGGCTGTGGGGGAGGTGATATTCTGAGGAAAAATCGGGGAATTGTACCCGCTGGGGAATTTTCCGCACCCAGTTGGTGAAGAATGGGGCCCGATTACGTAAGGTGAGAGTATCGCCTCTTCGCCATCCGGCGCCTCCCAGCGGTCCTCTTCCTCTCCCACAACCTCTCTATCCTCTTCCATCCCTAGGAGCAAGCGGAGTTGCCCACGGACGGAAGCGTTGTCATCGGCTATAAGCACACGTATCTGGGCCACCTACTCTCCTCCCTTAAGGCTATCCTCATTTGGTAGCAAGGTCAGTAGAACTTTCTCAAAGATATCGACTAGGAGACTTATTCACGCTATATTGGTTTTTATTCATCGTTTTACGATTATTGATGATTAGACCTTCACCCTAGCGATGATTCTTCCTCTTTTCTATTTGCGGCCTCTTAGGGCCTTGAATGTGCATCATTTCACCTCCGACGCCGACCCCGACTCCCCACGGACTTGAGTGTGGTTCTGCCCCAGGCGCTCCACCAACTCGCGCAGCCGTGTGGCGATGGCGTTGAGAGCGGTGAGCTCCCGCAGCATCTGCTCGCCTTTCCTCCGAAGGCGCTGCTTATCGAGGGCCTCCGCAATGGAAAAGGCAACCTCCTCTGGCCCTGCGCTGCCCTTCACAGGGTAATCGTGCGCGCCAAGTTTGAGGGCCTGCATGGCGCTCTCTACATCCGGGTATGCCGTCGAGATGATCACTTCGGTTTCAGGACTTCGCCCTTTGATGGCCGCCAAGAGTTCAATGCCTCCTATGTCTGGCATGCTGAGATCGGTAACGACCACTGCGTAGTCATTCTCGCCCATCAACTGCAGGGCCGCGCCAGCGCTCTGAGCACAACCAATCTCAGCTCCCAGCTTCTCTAGCGAGCCAGTCAGCGAGTCCAGAAATGCTCGATGGTCATCCACAAGCAGGATTCTACTTTCCGTCATCAACCTTCCCTTGTGGGATTTCCCCTTGGTTCAAGATTCTGCAAAACACTTTCACTATCGTAGCATCCCACTGCCTACCTGCTCCCTCCTTCACTTTTGCTGCGGCCAGGTCTACTGCTTCTGTTAGCACTGGCGCGCTTCCTGATCATCATTCCCACTCCCCGAGCCTAGCGTTGATCGTGATGCTGCAGAGTATTCCCGGGAATTCTCTAAGTACTCCTCCAACATCTCGATGCTGTATCTCCGGTGCCCTCCTGGGGTGCGGTAGGGCAAGAGTACACCCATCTTCTCTATCCTGTACAGGGTAACCACGCTAACACCGAGGTACTTCCCCGCTTCCTTGGCGGTGAGCAACCGTCTCTCTTGCTTGTTCATATCAAGTCCTCCCTATCAGACCGGAATGGTTGCCACACGATTACCACTGTCAAGACAGTCAAAATCCATCCAAACCTATAAAATAGTATAAATTGCCCTACCAAGAGTGTCAAATAGGAAAGAAGTCCTATCTCCTGATATACGATGGTGATCTTCTCATCCCCCCATTCCGGTTTCGTGGCGACCAATCCCCTCATGCAACAAATCGGGAAGCGCCCTCGGCGGCAGGGCATCCATCCTGATGCGATCGGGGCCTTCCCTGTAGCCGTGGGCGCCTAAAAAGAAACCTGCTTCACCAGGTGTTGATGAAAGCAGGCACTACAGAAATCATCGCTTTCGGCAACCTGGCAATCATGGCGCCTGAGGGGCTTTAGACCCATGGCTTTGCGTCCCCATCTTTGGACGGGTTTGCCCTTATCGTAGCGATTTGATCTTTTTTTTATGAATCTTGTCATAAATATAGCGTTTGATAGGATCTGTGTCAATAGGATAGAGGTACTAAGGTTGTGTTCACCAATCGGTTCCTGCGGCTCGCCTCAGCGTTGCTTAACGACTGATTAGGGCTCCCTTCATTTGTTCTGGCAAGGCCATTCAGCGGAGGAGCCCCCCTTCGGTCTGAGAGCTTCTTCCGACCGAGATCAGGGTCGAAGAGAGCGGCGAGGGAGTAGAGCCAGCAAGAGTCGCACCCCCTCCCCTATTAGGCTGCCCTTCTCTGCCACCACTCCTCCCAGGCACTTGGATCCTGTCTCTCGATGCGTAGCTTCAAGAGGTTGTTGGCCCCCTCCCAACTCCAGCTCATCCCCCCCTTCTTAAACCTCCTCCCGATCATCAGCTCGATGTTCTTCTCTACTGTCCCACTCCCCAACACCCTCGCCTGACGATGCCAGGACAGGCAACACCTCTTGGGCCTTCACCTTCCCCCTCAAACTCCAGGAGCCATAGAACCCTTCCCAATTATCCTCCAGGTAGTCTATGAGCTCATCCAACTTCTGAGCCTCTCCCCGGATCATCATCCGCCTCAGCCGTAAGAGACGGCGGTGTTTGGTCCGACTGACGGGCGTCCTCTCTATCGCAATTAGAATTCTTACCTATTTCACGGGCAGAAGAGCGAAAGTCTCCCCCGAGGGCGCATTTGCATCGTCCCTTCTCACGTTCTGTATAGTGGGCTACTGGTCAGCTCTTAGGGACTATTCCCTTCGGTGGGGCTTAACAATGTTTCCCCCCGATGAGACCTCAAATCCTCTGCATTCCTCTTGGGATTCATGCTCACTTAGGGATCTCCTTAG
>JREQ01005127.1_pt2 | contig 17169 bp, 11 predicted proteins | sample 210151 | NCBI WGS metagenome assembly JREQ01 (sample SAMN03019617, study PRJNA260268) | marine sediment metagenome | biome: Marine; feature: Sediment; material: Clay; isolation source: clay from marine sediments 31 meters below sea floor depth collected from... | place: New Zealand: Canterbury... | reverse complement strand
GGCTGGCTTCTGAAATACCCATTCCTTTGAGCATTGATACTTATAAGTCTGAGGTAGCACAACGGGCGCTTGAGGCTGGTGCAGCTATGATAAACGACCAGTGGGGTTTGAAAAAGGACTTTCATCTTGCGGAACTAGCTGCTGAGCGGGGCATCCCTATTATCTTGATGAGTAACCAGCGGGACAAGGGAGGTTATGACGCCGGGATTCAGCGCGATATTGCCTACTACGATGACCTTATGACTGAAGTAACTTCATCCCTTAAGAATAGCCTGGAACTGGCAATGAAACTGGGGGTACCCCGGGAGAGCATTATTGTTGACCCTGGGATTGGATTTGGCAAGACCTGGCGGCAGGAGCTGGAGATAATTCGCCGCTTGGACGAACTGCAAGGACTAGGAAGACCTATTCTAATTGGACCATCCCGCAAGTCCTTCATTGGCATGGTACTGGACCTCCCCGTTGATGAACGCCTGGAAGGTACCGCCGCCGCAATAGCAATTGGCATCGCCAAGGGTGCTGATATGGTACGGGTGCATGACGTGCAGCAGATGGTAAGTGTCTGCCGGGTGAGTGATGCTATTGCTCGCTGGTCCTAGAAGGGGGCACTAATTTCTTATAGCTTGCCATAAGTCTCCGTGTGACAGACTCCGGTTCGCCCGAACCAACAGGTTTGCCATCTATCTCGGTAAGCGGCATAATCTCCATAAGCGAGTTGGTCAGGAAAGCTTCCTGAGTCTGGAAAAGCTCGTCCAGCCTGATATCCTGCTCAAAGGTATTGATGCCTAGCTGTGAAGCTAGCTCCAGAACTACCTCGCGGGTAATTCCGGGCAGGATACCACTCTCCTCTCCTGGTGTCCGCAGTATGCCGTCATTTACCAGAAAGATATTACTCATACTAGCCTCAGCAAGAAGCCCTTTTTCGTTGAGGCAGATGGCTTCGTCAACCCCAGCCGCTCTTGCCTCCTGTTTGGCAAGCATATTTTCCAGGTAATTGGCTGACTTGAGCCTGGAGAGAGGTGATTGACTGTTGCGGCGGATGGATGAGACAACAGCCCTAAATCCCTTTTCATAAACTTGTTCGGGGTAAGGCTTGTAATGTCCAGCTAATATCAGCACCGTGGGTTGCGTACAGGCGCTGGGGTCAGGGGCCATCCCTCCCTCACCGATAGAAATAGTGATACGGACACGAGCGTCACTAAGCTTGTTAGCGTGGATAGTGTCCATTACCGCACCTTTTAGGTCCAGTGCCTCGATTGGCAATCCCAGTATTTCAGCGGAACGTGCTAGCCGGTTTAAATGGCTATCCAAACGAAATACCCGACCTCCATAAGCACGCATGGTTTCAAAGAGGCCAAAGCCATAGAGAAAACCGTAGTCCAGGGCGGATATCCTGGCTTGACTGCGGGGAATTAAGGAACCATTAAGGTAAACAATTTCATTCATAAACCTACTCCTGAGGCCACCTTGGCTGCAGGAAGCTGAGGAAGTTTTTGAGTAGATCGTGACCTAAGTCAGTCATGATTGACTCCGGATGGAACTGCACCCCCTCGACAACATAATCCTTGTGCCTGATACCCATAATGACACCGTCATCAGTCTCCGCGGTCAATGCCAGTGACGGAGGGAGAGTATCCCGTTTGACTACTAAGGAATGGTAACGTCCTGCCTCAAAGGGATTGGGGAGGCTTTGATATACCGTCTTACCATCATGATAAACCAGGGAGCTCTTACCGTGAGTAGGCACAGCAGCACGGACAACCTGACCACCAAAGACATAGCCGATACACTGGTGCCCCAGACAGACACCAAGAATTGGAATTCTCCCGGCAAAGCGCCAGATAATATCATTGGAGATGCCTGCCTCAAGCGGGGTAGCGGGTCCGGGAGAGACGATAATGTGGGAGGGACTCAAGCTCTCAATTTGTGCCAGGGTTATCTGGTCATTGCGATAAACCACCGGCTCCCAGCCTAGTTCACCCAGGTACTGGGCGAGGTTATAAACAAAGGAATCGTAGTTATCAATGACTAAGACCATATTTACCTTACTAAGTTGCCACCATGTTCAGGGCATTAATCAGCGCCCTCGCCTTATCCAGTGTTTCCTGATACTCAGCCTCAGGGTCAGAATCATAAACAACGGCACCGCCTACCTGAAAGTAAGCCTTGCTTCCCTTGACCAGAAAAGTACGGATAGCAATGTTAAGGTCGAGGTCACCATTAAAGCTCAGATAGCCGATATTTCCCGTGTATACACTCCTCCTGGTAGGCTCCAATTCATCGATAATCTCCATAGCGCGTACCTTAGGCGCCCCTGTTATGGAACCACCAGGAAAGGTAGCTTTGAGCAAATCAATGCCGTTCTTGCCCTCTCTGAGATTCCCCTCCACTGTAGAGGTAAGGTGGAAGACAGTAGGAAACACCTCCAGTATGGCTAATTCGGTTACCTTGATGGTGCCAAAACGACACACGCGGCCCAAATCATTTCTCTCCAAGTCCACTATCATGATATTCTCGGCCCGGTCCTTGACGCTGCTCAGCAGCTCATTGGCCAGCGTCTTGTCTTCCTCTGGAGTCTTTCCCCGTGGGCGAGTACCCTTGATGGGTCGTGTCTCTACCCAGTCTCCGTGGATGCGGAGAAATCTCTCCGGTGAGGCACTTACCACTGAGACCTCATCAAAGCCGAGATAACAGGCGAAGGGTGCCGGGTTTATCTGCCGCAGCCAGCGGTATAGTTCATAAGGAGCAGTAGAAAGCGCAGCTTCAAAACGCTGAGAGAGATTCACTTCGAAAATATCACCAGCAATGATATACTGCCGGGCCTTCTCGACTACAGCGACATATTCTTGATGAGTAAAACCCCTCGCAAGGGGCACCTGCCCCATGGTAGGGGAGAGAGGCATTAACGGTGCCTTTCTGCCGGAAGCTGACACATTGGCCAGCTTCTCCTTAACTTCCTTAAGACGCTGGCTAGCTCTCTCCATCCTTTCACTCTCCCTCAATTCAGGGAAACCGGTGGAGATGATATAGGCCTTACCTTGAAGATTGTCAAAGGCTACCACCAGGTCATAGAAGCCGAAATAGCACTCAGGGAGCTGTAGGTCGGCGACAGCAGTACCAGGCAAACGCTCAATAAAGTGACAGAGGTCATAGCTGAAGTAACCTACTGCGCCGCCAAGGAATGGTACCTGTGGAGAAGAAGAATCCAGGTGATAGACTCCTAGGAAATTATTCAGTACATCAAAGGGATTGCCTCTTAAACTGCTCTTCTCAGCGCCACGGGTAAGACTAATCTCACTGCCGCGGGAGGTCAGTACCAGGAAAGGACTACTGCCGATAAAGGAATAGCGTCCTAACTTGCCAGGGTCCATACCGCTATCGAGAAAGAAACTGAAATGCTGGCCTTCAAAGAGGAGTTCGAAAGCATCAAGCGGTGACAGTTCTGTGTCTACTTCTTCTATCAGTGGAGAGCGAAATTCTTTGGCCATGGTTCCAAGCTACGGCGGGGTCCTGCCTTGCCAACAGTTGCTTGCATCATATAACAGCCAGGAAGCTTCGTCAATTGAAGTCGGAACGGCTTGTTTACCTTGTTCTGTCACCTGTGGACTGGCAAAAATAACAGTCATCCGTCACTAAGAGTGCCGCCTACGATGTGCGCATATCTCTTCAACTTCTCATTGTAACCATGAATAATTTTGGGGCCCATGCTGGCTGGGCGACACGCAGAGAGGCACTGATCTAGCAAACTTGCAATTGGTACGGAAGTTCTATCCACAGATTCCCACCTCTTTTGTCTAGAAGACATCGTCTAACCAAGTTCCTTTCCAGGTCAAAAAACCAGGAACCAACCAAATCGGGTGTCACATCTGTGGTAAAAACCTCCCTTTGGGGCGAATTTAGCTTTGTGGTACCCCTGGGGCGACTCGAACGCCCGACACGCGGTTTAGGAAACCGCTGCTCTATCCTCTGAGCTACAGGGGCACGTTATCGTGGACTTCCCCGTTTTGACGTTGCTTTGACGTTCGAGGCACCCCTGACGGCAGCACCTCGTTGAGCAACGCCATCATATCCTCCTGCATACCAGATATTATATGGGAATAGGTATCCATTGTAAACGCTACTGAGGCATGGCCTAACGCCTCACTGATAGCCTTCGGCTTCGCACCACGAAGGCGGCTTCCTTTGGCAGCCTAGCGTAATAGAAGGCAGCCCTCCGACCTTCCTGGGTTACCCAATCTACGCCCGGGACAATATGGCTACCCTCGCAGGGACGGAAGGCGTTATAGCAGCGTTCGGAAACTTCATGGTTGGGTATAGTATCCTTACTCGATAAATCAGGTTGACAACCCATCTATAAATACCTTTGGCCCTGGTTACTCCAGAGCCATTCTTACGTTACTACTCTGTCTCGCTTTTGTCAAGTTTGTATGGGTAAAGTTGAGCACCTTGTCAGATTGATGTGATCTTATAACACGAGACTGTTATGTTACCCTCAGCAATCTAAGATATTGCTCAGCTTTCTCTGCAAAGTCTGGAACAAGAATTTTTATTACCAGTAGGCAACTCGTAATGTTTATATTTATCAAACTTCTCCAAAAAACGATTTTATCAAAAGCTTCTTTTGTCATTGGTGTAGGACCAGGCGATTGAGCGGGATAATACTTAAGTGATTCGTAGCTGCCATGAACCAGATCATCCAGCATTTTTCGTTTCAGTCTATATGCATCTAGACCCAATCCTGCCCCTAATTTATTATTTATGTTCTCCAAGACCTTCCAATGAGTTATTTTATCCATTCCCAGCCAGGGTTCAACAAGTTCGGCTTTCTCCCCTGAAAAGGCTATATGCATCATTAGGTGGCATGCATCTATAGCGCTGCGACATATTATGCCAGCCTGAATATAAAAGCCATTAGAACACAGTATCATCATAGCCTTAGTGTCGTTTACAACTTTAGTGAAATTCAAGCAAAGCGCATCAGCTGGCCGTTCTTTTTGAATATCAGGATGGAAAACACCTATACGTTCAATCACTTCTTCAAGTAAAGAAAGTATCTCTTCATAAAGGCGTTCCGTATCTGGTTCTAGAAATATGAATGACCTGCTGTCTTTGTGCTCCACCATGGGCTATGCTATTCCTACTCCACATTTATTAGATACCATTTTGGTGCTTGTATTTATATATAATGCGATTAAGAATTATCACCGATCAAGACTTATATGATTCTCCAGTACAGTCTCCTTTTCTTGCGAAGAGCCTCCACCCTGTTGTCCTCAGCTAGAGCGGCTAATACTGACCAGGTTAACCAGCCATCTTGAGCTGAAAGATCTAGGTTTAAACCTGCTAAGTCCTGGATCTCTCGATAGGAACAACCCTGTCCATCTGGACCACATTCAGGAATAGATTTCATTGTGCTTAAAATATGGATTTTAAGTTCTTCTATTAGTCTTTGCCCTTTGGTTTGCATATCCTTACCTCCTATGCCTGTCGTATCAGATAAGGGGATCTAAAACCACTTTCAAGTCCTCCAGCTCAAATTCATATTGTTCTAATTCAGGTCTGGGTTTAAGAAATGGAGATTCGTTCAATAGCTTTGCGTGGAGCCAGCCTAGTGGATCGGAACTATCGTATGTATTTGCTTCCAGACCCTCTTTATATAACCGTAAGACCTGGGGCCACAGACCCCAAGCTGCTCTTGAGTCTGGAGGTTCATCGACTGAAAAGTGAACGTAGTACCTTCCTAGTATAAAAAGTAACACTTTAGATACATTTATCTTGGTAAATTGTTCAATACTAAAAGCTTGAGCTATTTCATCCGGCTCTTTGTTGGCCAGCCAGATGCTGACTTTATCTATCCAGGAGTTAGTTTCTGCCAAGAGGTTGCGTTTTTTTGTTTCTCGTTTTCGCATTGAAGTTCCGATAAGGTCTTGCCATTTTAATTGAAACAAACCGAGCGTGCCATTCCGCTGGTCAAATACCACCGCATCAATATCAGTTAAAGTACGTTTGTCGGTTTTAATTTTGATAGGCTTTTTAGCTATAAACATATACTCCCCTGGGAATAAAAAACGTAGGTCATTTCGAAATAGGTCCTCTCTAGTGTTAACCGCGCGGTCCCAATCTTCTGGGAACTGTCTACGCAGTTCTGCGAGCATGAAATAAAAAGGACTTCCTGAAAGCATTCCCGCAAGAGGGCAGACTATGGAATCGGAGCTTATCTGAATAACAGGGGCTATATAAGTTCTGGGAGCTGAAAGATGGAAAAACTTGTTGTTAGGAGTGAGGGTTATTGAGGATAATGCCTGTGCTACTTCCTCAATGCATACATCTAAGGCACCAGCTAAGTATCCGTATTGTAAATCGTAATTACGCGTGATCGTCAATATATTCCTGAGTTCTAAATTTGGATGTTTTTTCCATAACGCCTGGCAGAAGTCTATATGCTTCCACATCCAGCCAACCATTATAGCAACCACTGCTTTGTAGAGATTATACGGAAGGCCGCCAAAAGTAGCGTCTCCTGAGAAGGAGTCGGCTGCTATGCAGTTAGCCCGCGTCCACAGTAATCCCAGCTTCTCATAATAGGCATCGATATCGGGCGCCGTCTTGTATTGAATATAATGTTGCTTCCATGGTTTTACAAGATTGGACATTCGCTTAATCATTTCCTCGCGCTGGGGGAGTATCAGAGAACGTTCTTCCACATCCATTTCAACAGCTAGTTTACCGAGAATAACGAATTCTTCTCTTTCAATCAACTCTATACCGGCATACTTCCCTCGTACCGCAACTCTAATTTCTGTATCAGAAGGCATTGATAGTTCAGCGAGCCCGTAACGGGCAAGATCTATAATCATTTCACACATACCTAAATACCCGCTATGCCAAATGACTGCTTCTGCCCATTGCTGCAGTTCTTTCGTTGACTGAACTAGCGGAGCTCCGGTGTTATTGCAATGTTCACCCACGAATAAAGAAAGGGCCTTACTCGAACCAAATTGATGGAGGTAACTTCGCTCACTACTCTCTTCCTGCTCAGTGCTGTTATCTTTCAAGGATAGAACATACCAGAAATAGATATCCATTGCCCGGATGATCTCGAGAAGTGCATAACGCTTATCAGCTTGAAAGCTTGCTACTAACTTCCTCTCTTTACTCTTTATTCTTTCTTTTAAGGCGGCGATTGGTTCACTATTCAACATCGAGGACGTCCTAGGTATTTAACCCTTTTACGCGAGGTTTATTTACCATTTTTCTCATAGAAAATACACCAAGCTTTTACCGGGCATTGTTCATGTAGCGGTTTCTTGAGTTTACAGACTGTTGCTGCAAGGTCAAGTAATGCCCAATTAACAAATTTACCTTTACTACCATCTCGACCAACTATCTTCATAGCTTTCTCCCATATCTCAGGACTACGCCGTGCTTCGTAACGGGAAGGCTCAATTCCGAATAGTCTTATAACTAGACGTGCGATATTTGTATCCACGATAGCTTCCGGCATCCTGTATGCAAAGGAAAGAACCGCGCTGGCTGTATAATCACCCACTCCGGGGAGCTTTAATAATTCCTCCTTATGACATGGAACCTCATCACCGTAAGACTCAACCAAGACTTTAGCAAGGCTTTTTAGTTGCGTTGTCCGTTGCTTTGAGAGTCCGAGCGGAGCAAGTAGCGCCTGTAAACCAGAAGTAGAACCCTCGTGCAAGGCACGAACGTTGGGGTAGCGTTCCAAGAAACTTGGTAAGAAATGATTGACAACTGCAGCGGTTGTTTTCTTAAGAAGAATTTCGGTTATAAGTATTATGTATGGATCGCTACACGTTCTCCAAAAAAAATTGCGCCTGTTCCCCTCAAACCATTGAAGTAAGGCATCCCTCATGTGATCTAACATCGCGTTTTCTGCCGCTACTGGTTTATAGGAGCCGTAGTTTTTTCCACTAATACTGACGGAAGGAATCCCTTCACTGAATTGGCAATAGCCTTGGCCAGTTTGCAGGGTACCCCGTTTGCGATTAGCTTAAACTTTGCCGTAAGTGAATATTCTTTAGGTAGCACATATGTATCCGGTACTGTTTGTATGCGTAGAGCCTCTCGCACTGACAGACGGCGTGGTTTCCAAGGATGCAGGTGTACTTCATTATTCCCATACCATACAGTTGGACTATAGCGATATCGGTGTAGCCGTTTAAATGATTTTCTGGAATCATCCCCCTCTTCGATTTGAGTAAACTTTGAGGAATACGGTATAAAGAAATCCTTCCCATTTTGGATGGTTTCAGGGTCGGGAAGACTATCATTACCTGCAAACAAGCGATTGACAATCAACTCTTCTGGAATACCTAGTGGTAGTTCCGGCGACCCTCTAAACGGGCTCGTAGTTGGCCATGGCAGTTGATTAGCATTTGGGTATATTGCGCTAGGCCAGTCAAACCACTCAGCTGGGTTTAAATTGGTTTTCCCCTTAAATTTTTTTCTGAACAGCTTATCTGAAAAGCCAATCACGAATAGCCGTTCCCTGTGTTGTGGAACCCCAAGCTCAAGCGCATTTACTAGTTTGGAGGTAATGTGATAATGGTAAGGTTTCTTTAAGCTTCTGATTACTCTTCTCAAGAATGCTTTGTGTTTCTTTATTCTCAACAAGCCGGGGACATTTTCGATAACAAAGAAATCTGGCCTCAATTCTTTAATCATGTCAGCAAAAACCCTTAAGAGCTGCCCATGAAGACCATTTGCTCCTTGGTTCTTGCCTCCAATACAAAAATCGACACAAGGAGGGCCACCAATTACACCAAATAATGGTGGTCTAACTGGGCCGAATGCATCAAGCATGATCCTCTGAGCAGTGAGTTCGGTTATGCTTAATCGGTTCGAGATTCTAGCATCCTGCAGCGTGGGATCTTTTAAACGTCTCCATTCAGTCATAGCAGATTCATACATGTCTGCGAAAACATGGTTAAGCTCGTTCGTCCAGACAATATTAAAACCTGATTCTTCAAATCCTATATCTAGGAATCCGCCTCCAGTAAAGAAGGACAAAACGGGTATATCAGAGGCTAGTGGTCCGCTTTCATTATTCCGTATCATTCTATGGCATACCCAGTTGTTAGCATATTTTCTATATAAAAACCTTCCGATGTATCACGTCCTAAATTGCAAAATATTACACCTGTTGATTCATCATTTAAAAAATCATGCCTTTCAGGAGATAATCCACGTATAGCAACATTGCCTTTTTCAGATTCAACCATAATCCTAAAACAACCGTTAATAAGCATTGTTTTTTCTTTAATGCTACCCTTTACATCAGCTGGCCAGTTATCGTTTCCTTGGCGAGATTCCCAGTACTTATTACATGGAGGTCTAAACAAACAAAACTTGCATGATTCTGGTGATGGTTGAGCGAAGTCCTCAGGATTGAAACCATCCTCAATGCGTTCATTAATTTCATCCAGGTATTTTTCCATTTTTATTAACAGGCTTGAGCATTCTTCTGAATCTACATCTATACTGACACGTTCTTGATTAATGCCCATTAATGTAAGCTTAACAGGCCATTCACCACGCATTGCATGATAGAGGGCAGCATAGGCTTTAATTTGACATAGGTATTCTTCCTTAGGTTTGTCTTGTGAAGATTTTTCCAGTATAGACCCTGTCTTGTAATCAATAATTTCAATACCATTACCGGACTTTCTAACTAAATCGATTCTCCCGACCACCTTCCCGTCCGGGGTTTGGACCCAGTCTTCTGCGTTGCTTATAGTGTTATCACTTCCTCCTTGAGAATCTCTAAAAAGGGAATTAATCAATTTAAAAGCAAGAAGTCTCTTTACATCAAAATTCAAAATATGCATCTCCAAAGGAACAAGGTGTTTTTCAATCGGGTTGTCAAGCATTTCTTTTTCGAGATGTTTAATTTCCAAGTCCCATGCTTCTGACAACTCCTGCTCATTGTTTATCAAGCTCTGAAAAGTCAATTTCAACATTTGGTGAATTGCAGTTCCCAAGTAAGCGTAAGGTGAAGAAGGCAGTAATGGTTTACCTGAAGAAGCCCATATTGCCTTTAGAGGGCATTGTTGCAGTGAAATATATATGCTAGGAGAAATCCTTGGTAAAGGCTTTAGTGGCTGTTGTATAAATTCCAGTAAACTTATATTAACGGACATTCAATCCTCTTTCATGGCACCAGCCTGGGCGCCGTAATAAATTAAAGGTGTCAATGTAACCATCAATGTCTCCGCCTGATTCAGCTATTGCTTCTGCAAGCTTTCCGCTTGCTCTCTGAAAATTCCACAAAGGATGTACAACGATAAACTTTCTACTTTCAGCAATAAAGCCGGGGATTTCAGCCCATTGAACAGGCCGGTAATTAAAACACTTAATAAAACTATCTCGCAATCTACCCGCTGTTCCTATCCACCCATCTAGCTCAGGAGTCCCGAAGTTCCCATCTAATCCAGCTTGATAATTCGGGTTCAGCAACGCCTTAAGATAAGAAATAGCTAAACGCCAGTCTAGCAGCCCGTGGTATGCCATATTCCTATAGACTTTAAGGCAGTCGTAACAAGCAGAATCACATTTCCGGTGACTTTCTTGCTGGATTATGGCTGCGTAAGAACCACTGTTCGATGGGAAACAAGCTTCTTCAATAATATCTTCAAACTCGTTAAATGCCTGCCTTACAAATCCCGCGCTGTTGGGGAGCCTGTCGCTTAATATGATGTCCGCAACTCTCTGGTCCAAATTAATTGTCCTGTGTGTAATTCTAGCAACCTCAATTTCTTCAGGATCAATATCCAGCCTGTCAGCAAGTAACCTTTGGATTAGGAAAGCCGCTGAAATTGCAGCAGCACGAACCTGTATGTAACTAGGGTTGAGGTTAACTCCGAGGGGAATATCGGTAGGTGAAAGCCGCAAGATGTCAGTAGTCTTTCCTGCAGCTAAAGCAAACCGTTCAAGAGCGTCTTTATCAATATCTACGAACCTGGATTCAATCCACTGGTTTGAAAGCCGCGGAATATTTCTTTGCTCACTACGCGGTATGGGTGGCGGGGGTGTGTCAATAATGGAACCCTCAAAAAGCCGTCCGGCGTTGTCATTTACCCGCCATACCCGGCCTGAATCTGCAATGGATATGAGACAATTCATTCCTTGGGGAGACTTTTTTGTCCCGGCATCAGATGATTCCGCAAGGGCGCTTGGGATTCCATAATGGACAGCCTCTTCTTCTTTCGCATCTTTTCCAGGAGAAAGGTCTGTGCGGAAAGTCTGTGGTGTTACAATTCGATACTGAACAAAAATTCGATTTTCATCTGAGGGCTGGCCGCATTTCTGGCAGTAATCAGCCGTCTGTATTTCCTCCGAAGTGGATACAAATCCGCATGACCTGCAGTGCTGAAACCAGCGTTTGTACGGCAATGGATCCTCCTGGCTTGCGAACCATTGGCGTCCTTTCACAAACAATGGTGATGTAAAGCCAATTGCAGTATGTATAGCTTTATCCTTGGTTTTTTGAGAACCCGGTGCGAACTCAGTAATCGCTAGCTCTAAATCACGGTCGATGGTAGAAGGCTTATCACAAGAAAGGCTGTGATAAAGGAGGCGGGTTCTTGATGGCATTCCATACATCGGCAGTATAGCTCCTTCTGCAAGCCTTTCTGCTAGGCCATTACCAGCTATCTCAGGATTAACTACTATCCTTGTAATCTCATCAGGTAAACTTTCCTCCAACCAAGAAAGGTATTCATCGTTTTCTGTCCCCAAGAGAGATTTTATTATCTGTACCTGCTCACTTTTATTAGTCTTAATCCAATTTATTACACTTGGTTTATTCTGCTCCCACCCAACCTCATTGTCTGGATCTACGGCATACCCAAACTCGCCATGAACGTCATGTGAACCGGAACCATGCCACCAGCGCATACCAGCATTCCTAAACGCTCGCCGTAAGCACTCCTTTGTAAAAAGGCGCTTAATAATACGCTCTTGTCCCATTGTAAGAAAAGGAACAGGCGGAGGATCGCCAGTAATGCGCTGTGGCTGACCAAAATAATGTTCATCATGGCTACGCCCGCGGCAAAGCGTTAAAACAGCAGCAAAAGCTTGTTTTCTCCGCCCAGCACGCCCTACTCGCTGCTGGTAGTTAAATCTCATGGGAGGCATATTAGCCAACATTACTGCCTGCAAGTTTCCTATGTCTACACCAACCTCCATTGTAGTTGTAACACTTAACACGTCAATATTCTCAACTTGCCGGATTAACTCCTGGTTTTCTTCTAGGTTTACAATCACTCCCCGGAAGTGACGTTGCCTTTCAAGCTGGTCATCAGTTTGAGCTGTTAATTCTTCACAATGAATCCTTATTGGTTCTCTTCCCTCCGCAGCTGCCTTCGCCAAATGATTCCGTTCCCAAAGCGAGGAACAAACATCATCTGGAGTTTCAGATAAGCTACTTGAACAGTTCGTACATACACCTGCACTCTTATGCAAGTGGTAGCGCATGCACATCGGGCATGTCCAAACAGGATCATCTCGCAAAGCTACGCGAACATTCAGCAAGCGTACAGTGAGCATGGCGTTATGGTGGCCTCCTCCCCGCAAGGCACTGAAAACTGCTTCACCAAGTTTATATTCGCCAATATGGTATTTTACTGCTACGGTACGGATATATTGTTTAAGCGAAGCTGTCATAGAATCGTAGGTAGGATAGTCATTTTGCTGATACTCAGAAGCTTCGTGTCTGTATTTATCTCCAAGAATGCGAATAAAAGACTCGCATATCTCCCTGAACACGTCCACGGTCAAGCCGATATTTGTTGCATGTTCTTCAATTATTCCGTTATCTACCGCTAGTCTAAGCCACCCCAAGCCTGACGACTCAAAGCCAAAATAAAGCCTACCAAAAAACAGATCGCAAAGGGCGGATATAAGATTATGGTATGTCCTGGTACGCCCGTACTGGGATTCCTGGGGCAATCCTCGCTGCCAGCTATAATTTTCAAAGTCAAATAAGTCAGTCCATCTATGATAGGTTCCATCCCACTTGAATTCCTGGAGTAAAACATCGTTGCCTGCTGGATTAACGCCAAGCTCAATAAGCCTCCTTATCAAAATGCCGCAATCGTCAATATTTTCTGATGGGGGTAAAATAAATGAAACTGGTATTTCCCGCGCATTTCCCCTTTGTCTGATACCTTCAAGGGTTTCACTCGCTTGCCGTGCTAATTCCTGGAAAGGAACAGGCATACTTTCAACCGGAGTATTGGCTGTTGATAGTAAATCCCTTAACTGTGTTTCAGCATCTTGATGGCGTTTAATGTACATTTGGGCCTCAGGACTAACTTCTCCGTTTCCATTTTCAATGTATTCGAGTACTCGAGGTTCACCTAATACCTTCATGCGTAACTCGTCACAGACAATTTCCCTCACAAGGTCAGTATAATGATTGCGCTCAACGCCGTTTGAAATTTGAGCAGCATCTTCCCTACTGTCTGAAAATATTACAAGTTTCCGGCTGATAAACTCCTTTTCTGGAAGCTCGTAAAATAGCTCTTTTGCAAAAATCTGACTTACTTTTGAAAAACCAGTTCGGAATCCGCGTACCGGAGATTTACGTAGAATCCGCCTTTTGTAGTCTGCACCACAGGAGGGACACTTACACGGAAGTGCCCGGAACTCTTCACCTTGTTCTTCACTAATCCCCTGGATTCGAAATAAATAGCCTCTTACCCAATCATCAGGGTTTTCGTTTGCTTGCTCGTGAGAGGACTCAACATAACCGGTAAGAGTGTTCAGGCTCGCCTCAGACCAGTCCCCCCACGGTAGCTGTCCGGAATATCTATCCCCGCCAAACCGAACATGACGCCAATGCCCTGGATGGCAGAATTCCTGATTCCCTAAAGGCCAGAAGATAGCAAACTCACGGTAGGTACGCCTCTCAATAAATCTTGCTGCCTGGCGTTCTGGGATACCTTCAATATCTGGTGTAGTGGCTAGTATTTCTATGGCTCCGTTCTCCCTCAGCAGTCGGTTTCCGCCAAAAAATACAGTCCCGCAATGCTCGCAGTATAAAAGCTCAAGAACTCTTCTGACCTCATCCTTATCAACGATTCTGGTAAAATGATAGAGTTCGCCTACAGGTCTATTATCAGGAGTTTTTTGCAGAGGTTTTGTCGAAGCCCATAAGCCTTCAATATTTCTAAAAAAGAAATGCATACGGAACGATGGTAAAACCGTTTTTTCTTGATATTTCTCGTAAAGGCCTCGTGCGATTAGCAGGCCGCGCGTAGCTTCTTTCAAGTCCTCTTCATCTATGGAATCTCCAAAAATACTGCGCCCAAAATTTGTCAGGGAAACTGCGCGCAATCTACCATCAACTTCACAGGCCTTAAGCATTCTAGCATCAAGATTTAAACCGCTAAATACCTTGAATAAGGATGCAATGCCTTTATCTGAGGCTCCAAACTGCTGTATTACCTCGTTAACAACAGGTTCGATGATAGCCCCTGCGTTCCTAGCTAATATCTTAAATGGCTCTACAGCAAGTAACCCAGAATCTGAAAGCTCAGGTAATGGTTTTTGTTTTCCCTCTATAATTTCTAAGTTGCTTGAACCAAAGAAGTTCTCTAAGAAACCACGGCTCTTTGGGTCTCCCGCTTCAAGAGAAGCACTAGAAGCGAGGATTCGTAGCTGCGGGTGATCTGGATGCAGGCCCAGCCGAAGCAATAAAAGCCTTAAAAGATAAGCAACTTCAGTACCGGCAGTACCACGGTAAAGATGCAATTCATCAATGATAAGGTGGAAAATACGATTTTTCTTTACCTCGTCACGTTCTTCTTCATTTACATCCTCTGCCGCAAGCCAAGATCGGGTTTTCTCAAAAATTGGCTCATCATACTCCCGCATCATCATAATACTCAGCATGGAAAAATTTGTGATGAGTATATCGGGAGGGCTATGCTGCATGTCCCACCGACTGCGCATTTCAGACCCGTCTAGGCGTGGAAAAAGGTAAACGCAGTCCTCCTTATCAGGATCTTCATTATGAGGGTCATTTGCATAGCTTTGAGCTGCACAGGCAGCAGTACTAGCATTTTTCAAGGCTAGGATTAGTTCTTTTCCCCTTTTCCTATTTACTGTACGGCTCCCCGTGTTAGTTGGTGAATTAAGGATATCTCCCGGAACTGGGGTTCTGCCATTATACCTGCCCAAGTATATCCTGTTGCCGTTCGCATTATGAACGAACCAGTTTCTTGCTGTTTCTGAGTCAAGTGCTTTCCTTAACCTGGTCAACTGGTCTTCAACCAGAGCATTCATTGGGTATAGTATCAAAGCCCTAACGGCTGCAGGCCTTTCCTCTTGCTCCCTCTGCGCCACCCAGCAGGTCTCTTGGCTTTGGCTACAATGGTTTTGCCAGTCCTCATTCTTCCACCAGTCATTCAAGCGGGCATGTGACTCGCTAGGTTCTACCCATGTTGGTATCTCTTTGACTAACTGAGCAAAAAGCGGCAGCAAAAAAGCCTCTGTTTTGCCTGAACCAGTGCCTGCTGTGACCACGCAGTTTTGCCCTCCCAGCGTTTTATTAAGCATCTTATACTGGTGTGAATACAGCTCATTACTTACAAACAAGCCTGAACCAACAAGCCCTTTAAACCGCTCAAGATCATCTCCTTTCATACCGGGCATATCCGACTGTTCAAGGTTTTCAATTGTCTTTCCACTGCCTTCATAACGGGGCAAAGGTTCAATCCATGGTTCTTGATTTAAAACTCCTAGTTGTTTTAGAAGTCTTTCCCGCTCGGCTTCAAGAGATGGGAATCTTGTGCCAAAAGCAGTTTGGACGTAAAGAATGAATTTATTTCGTATTCTTTCAAAAGCGCCAACCGGGTCAAGCATGCAGTCCCCCTTCCTTGTCAACCGCCAAACTTGCATACAAGAGCTTCTGATTGAGTTTGCCCGCAATCAATTGAGCAATGTCTGGCGTGACGCATGAATATACCTGCAAAGGATGTTCGGGAGGAATTTCACCTACTTTTTGTTTATACGAAGTAACTATAGATGGAGGAATGCCTGAACACAAAGCCGTGGCCCTTCCAAGCAAGCAAGGTAGCGGGACTGTGACCGGGACCGCTATCTTAAATTGCTTTTCATCAAATATTAAAATTCTACAGCCGTAATTTGCCAAGACAATATATCTTCCCCAATCCCTACTAACTTCCGCTGTATTATCGTCATTCCAAATCCAATGATATAATTGCTTGGTAACAGGATGGCGATATTCAACCAAACACTCGTTTGGGTTTTTCGCTATATATCTGGAAAACATAAGGCGCTCTGTAATAAAAACTCTCTTGTTCCAACTGGGTTCGACCCGTCTTTCAAAATTCAATTTACCCTTGATCTCATCAAGCGTTGCTGACATATCAGCTAGCCTCCAAGCAGCTGGGGTTGTTATATCGCAATCGATATCGGCCTTGTCTGCAATCTCTTGGATAATAGTTCTATCTATAGCCTGAATGCACAAGCTGTTCGGTGAAGCAGTATCGTTCCGAGAATACTGTAAATGGGTCAGTATTGCTTTTCGACGTCTTTCTTTTACTAATGCTTTGAGTTTTTTTTCAAGCTGGGGAGTTCTTGCGCCCACAAGCAATGCCTTGGGTAGGCCAAATTCGGGAAGCAACACTAGTGAAGGCTTACACATATAAACCATACGGTTGTCAAAGTCGAATTCACAATACGCAAGAGAGTCAAGAACGCGGATAACTTGCTGCCTCGCATCGACATCTATCTGTTCGTCTTTCTGGCCACCATAAGGAAGATAGACTTGCCTAAAAATTTCATTAAACTGCTCAAGCTTAATATTGGAGCTAGTGCTCATGGCATATATTAGGTTACTAGGCATCTTTTGTGAGCCTCATATAATCATTCCATATGGACCGGACCTCTTCCATTTCTGGAAGGATATATCTTTTCCTTTTATACCAAACAGCTTCTTTCCAGCGCCTAATACTAGCTCTATTCCCAGCCGGAGTAGGTAAGGAGGTCACTCTTTTGAGCTGATTAGGGTTTCCGCAAAAATAAACTTTGTATTGTTTTTTCCTCAACTTTGCGATAGCCCATACGGGATGCCAGGTTAATGGATAAGTTTCATCAGGCCAGAAACAAATT